>Ga0315281_10003136_pt1 | contig 24294 bp, 18 predicted proteins | sample YL17G07_0_MG_FD_204540 | JGI IMG/M metagenome (GOLD analysis project Ga0315281, IMG submission 204540) | Sediment microbial communities from Yellowstone Lake, YNP, Wyoming, USA - YL17G07_0 | ecosystem: Environmental > Aquatic > Freshwater > Lake > Sediment | place: USA: Wyoming | collected... | reverse complement strand
AACTGCTACTGATAACGATCTTCAGTGGCTCCGAGTCGACGGGTCTTCGATTGTTAGAGAAGACGGCGCAACGATGATTCTTCGAGGAGTGAACCTGCCGCCACTCAGTCGCTCAGGCGTGGCGTCCGCCAGGTACGGCGCGTACCTTGACGTAGCGAAATCGATGGGATTCAACGTAATCCGGCTTCCAGTTTCTTGGGCTGAACTCGAACCATCGTCTGGAAGATTCAGTGCTGCGTATCTGGACGCTACCAAGAATATCGTGGATCTCGCAGCAGAGAACGGAATGTATGTCGTGGTCGACATGCACCAGTTCAAAATGGATGGTTTCCCCGCGTGGGTCGTGCCCAGACTCAAGACCTCAGATCGAGCTGCCGCCGTGTTCTGGCGCAATTCAGCTCTGCAGCAGGAATTGGTTAAGACCTGGGAGACACTAGCCTCTCTGCTCAAAGACAGAAGCGCGGTCGCTGGCTATGACTTGCTTAACGAACCCTACGGCGGCACCATCATGTGGCAGGACTTCGCGCCCATTTTGAATGAGTTCTATTCGAAGTTGATCTCGGGTATTCGAAGCGTGGATGATAGACACATTATCTTCTTTGAACCGACAGAAGGCGTGTGCGTTCTTGGGGAACACATCGCCCTGAGACCCAAAGGGATGAATCTCGCGTTTTCACCGCACCTCTACGTCAGTGGCACTACCGAGTACCTCGACAACATTGCTCAGCGGCTTTACAACCTGACCGTGAGCACGTGGAAGATCCCGCTTTGGATCGGAGAATTCGGGGGACCCACGGTAGACGTGAGAAAGGCAGACACTCTTCATAGCCTAACCGTTACACTGGACCTTTTTGACCGATACACCCTCGGATGGGCGTTCTGGGCTCTTGCAGAAAGCGATGCGGGACCTTCTTTGGTAGACGCCAACGGAAAGGGATCAGCTTCGCTAACAGGCATCATGACCCGAGTTTTCCCGACGAGTTATGCAGCTAGTATTGTGACATTCTCATACAACGATACTCCTCGATTTCAATTGAGAGCCTCTGGCAACTCCAGGGGAAGCATCGTGGTGTCCGTGCCTAGTGTTTTTCAATCGACGGTGCCCAGATGCATTGACTGTGTCTCCACGTGGGACAGTGATCAGCACTCTCTGACAATCAAGATTCATTCGAACAAGACCGCATATTTCTACTTGGATGCACCAGAAACTGTCTCAAGATTGGAAAAACTCGCTGAATCAGATTTCGACAAAGCGATTCAAATCTCAGACCAACTCAAAGCCGCCGTGTTTCAAAGTCTCCTGGCCAGAGAATATGTCCGAGAAATGAATTTCGTGGTCGGCTCGATGCGAGGCAACCTGACTGCGAGGCATTACGAATTCGTGTTGTACAAGCTCGGCAGAGTGGACCAATTGCGCACATTAGCCTTCCACGAAGAAGATAGATACACATCGACCGTAGCATTCGTAGATTCTGTCAGACAAGAAATACTGAACTCACAAGGTTACCTTTCCAAGTGGCAGCTCGTCCTGTTATCGCAAGCCTACGAGAGCCTTGACCAAGGCAACTACACATCGGCTATGGAGTGGGCGAAGCAGGCGAACGATTTGCCACGAGAACCCGCGCCCCAGAAAGCAGATCCCATGTTGACCGGTGTCCTTTGGACCTGCTCTTTGGCCCTGCTCGGAGTAGTTGCGGTCTTCATTGCTCTTCGTGCATTCAGGCGCCGAGAGCCCTTGACTGACTGTGTTTCGGAAAAGATCGTAATAGTGCCGGCGCTCTGAGAGAACTAGGTTCCTGGTGCCTCCGATAGACTAGTCGAAGTGAACGACATCGGGACACGTCTTGTCTAGCTGATTCAACTGGCTTTAAACTAGCGTGCACTCCCCTCCATAGAGATCTCCATCGAGAAGATCAGCTGCAAAAGCTAGCCTGATCCCTAGATACTTCCTCATAAGGTGAATGTCCTCCTGTCGCACTAGTTTGAGCAGGCGCAACATTGTCAGATAGACGACCTCTCCTGCATGAGCGTAGACCGGAAGTCGAACTTGTCGTAGAATGGAATCTGTACTGCCAAGACGATAACACCCATTACGATTCCGGCCATCAGACTCTGTGATATTGCCTCAAGACTGAGCCGTAAGGTCAGCCTTTTGCTTAGGATGGAGATCGTCAATTCAATTCCTCGTACATCACCCAGCATACCGAGGCTGAATACGCCAAGCTGGCACGGCTGGGGTTCAATGTCTTCAGGCTGCCGATCTCCTGAGCTGTCTTCGAACCAAAACCGGGGATTTTCGATTTCTCATACCTGACCCGGTATGCAGAGACATTCAATGGGCCATGAAGTATGGCTTGCACATTGTTCTCGACATGCATCAGTGGAAGTGGGCAAAGAGATTTGGCTGATGCGGCGCGCCGGATTGGACAGTGCGTCAGTATGCACCAACCGAGGCCGGCATGAGAGCAGCTATCTCCAACTTCTGGATCGACGAGTCGCTTCAAGATCATTTCTCTAAGATGTGGCGTGAGATTGCGAGCATGTACGCTAGCGAAACTACGATAGCCGGATACGATATCCTGAATGAACCTTGGGTCTACACTTCGGTGATCCCATACCTAAACGGCACATACGTTGACGGATTCTACCTGAAGGTCGTAGAGAGCATCAGGTCCGTTGATCCAAACCACATCATCTTCCTTGAGCCAGCCAACATGAACACTTTCAGGTTTCCCGTGACGAAGAATATCGTGTGGGCCCCGCACTTCTACCCTCTCTCCTTCGTACTCAGGTACTCTCATGACAATATTGCGAGACTCGAAGCAGACTTGAAAGCAAAATACGATAGATTCGTTCTTGAGCTGGGGAGCTCTATTTGGATGGGAGAATTTGGTGCATTCATGAAGGGTATGAGCTGCGATGATTGGCTGAAAGACGCGACCCAGCTATTCGACAAGTACGAAGTAGGTTGGGCTTGGTGGGCCTACGGGAACGACGCAAGAAGCGGATGGACTGTTCCATATTGCCTTACTGTCCAGCAGTAAATTGCTGAGCTATCTGATCATCTGAGTCTACAATGTCACATGGTCCCGATGGAGAACCGTCATCTTAAGTAACCCTCGTTGCCTTCAATCAAAAAGAATTCTTGGTCTTACTGCAACTAGTCGAATCAGAATGGGCCTGCTCGGAGCAGTTGGTCGGCTACTGGTAATCTCATCACGTTTCAGGTCTGGTGCAGAGCCCGGAGATTTGGTGGAATTACCAGAACACTACAGAATCCTGCGATAGGATACGTGGCCTTCATGATCAACATTGTTTTGAAGAACTTGACGCTCTTCTTCGATGGCACCGATCAGAGGGCAGCCGAGTAACTCCGCTGGGTCAAACTCACCAAGACTGAAGCCGTTTCGACAAAGTACAGAGAAGCAGGGATGGCCTGCCTCGCACTGAGGAAAAACATTCATGATCCTGCAATTGTGCCGAACACAGCTAGTCCTGTGAGCAGGCCACGAAGATTGGCCCATCCCTGAGATAGTTAACGCACTACTTGGAGTCGGTCTTCGAAGATAGGAGATGAAGAAGTGTGCCCAGCTGGATGTAACGGGTTGGAACACTCTAGAGCGACACCTTAGTTTTCACTCGGGCATGACACCTCGAGAAGTGCCCCGCCTAGTGTAACCGGACTAACGACTCTACGGTCACACGAGGCTGAACACGACGAATACGCTTAAGCACAATCGAATCGGACATGAAGAAGCAACCGGGTCGAAACCTCCGAAGAGCAGGAGAACTGCTACTTCTCTTGGCACTGATCGTGATTGTGCCTTCCTCTCTGCCCAACGTCAGTGCACAGGTCAACAATTTGCCGTGGCTACATGTTGAAGGAGGCCGCCTCGTCGATGAGAGAGGCTCGGTTGTGGTGTTGAGGGGAGTGGCAGTGGAGGAGCCGTACTTCCTCAAGTACATTGAGAAGCGATTCGATGGCGTAGACTTCATGGAGCTCTCACAGAATTGGCATGCCAACGTGATCAGAGTTCCGGTGTCTCCTGATCTTTGGGAACATAATCCTAACTACACTCAGGAACTGCTTGATTCCATTGTTGAATGGGGAAGACAGTACGGCATATACATCTTGTTGGGGTGGCATGCTCACGGGAATCCAATCACAGGGGAGGTTTCGATCCCTGACTGGGGAAGCACTCCACCATGGAATGGTAATCCTTACAATCCGAACATGACTTTGGCAACTCGGTTTTGGAATCAAGTTGCAGAACGATACAAGGACGACCCCTGGGTCATCTACAGCGTTTTTGACGAGCCTGTGTACATCTCTTGGCAGGAATGGAGACCAGTAGCCGAGCAACTCGTGGACGTTATTCAGTCGCATAATCCGAGGGCCATTATGCTTGTGCCCGGCGTTGCTTGGGGATATGACCTGCGAGGAGTAGGGAATGATCCGGTCCAAAGGCAAAACATCGTATATGAGACTCACCCGTACCCGGGAAAAACCATCTACAATGGTCCGTGGGAGACCTATTTCGGGTACTTGGCAGGCAGCTATCCACTTTTCGCTGGGGAATGGGGATTTGTACCAGGCTCATCGAGCACGAATCTCAATGCCACCGCAGACAGCTACGGTACTCCCTTGATAGAGTATATGGCCACACTGGGAATGTCTTGGACCGGCTGGTGTTGGAGTCCTTCTTGGAGCCCGAAAATGCTTCAGGGCTGGAATTCTCTACCAACCGAGTTTGGGCAGTTGGTCAAAGATGTGTTGGCCGCAGGACTGCCAACCAGTACGATCTTTGCTAGAACAACAACCGGTTCAGCAATCAGTGGACTGCAGGTCACCTTTGGCAGCGAAGTGAGGACAACAGACTCCTCTGGAAAGGCCGAATTCTCGGTCCCAGCTGGAACATACAGCCTAGCCGTTCAGAACTCTCTCAGCGCAGGTTCGGGCGCCCAGTACGTGTTCGTTCAGTGGGTCGACGGCAGTGCTGATAATCCGAGAAGCATAGCCCTAAACGCGCCAGTCGTCTTCGAGGCACGTTTCAAGACACAGTACCAGTTGACGATCCAGGTTGATCCGTCCGGCAGTGCAACAACAAATCCCCCGGCGGGATCCTACTGGTATGATTCCGGGCAAAGTGCAAGCATCCAAGCCTCTTCGGCACCCGGTTACGAGTTCCGCTCGTGGGCCGGTTCAGGCTCTGGATCATATACGGGAACCACGAATCCTGCGTCCGTAACCATGAATGGCCCGGTGAGTGAGACGGCCAGCCTTGTCAGCACTACTGTCATATCCGGGACGATATTGTCCGTCTCGGACACTCCGGACCCTGTGTCCCGTAAGAAAACGGCAAACTTCGCTGTCACGATCGGCAATACCGGAAACATCGCTTGGTCGAGTGTCACCGTCACTATCAAGATCTATCAGCCTGACGGCAGCTTGGCCGACACGGCCAGTCACCGTCAAATACACCTAAAGGACAGTCAGATCCAACCGGGTAACCAGTACACCTATGAGATAAGCTGGAAAGCCCCATCGACCGGGCCAAAAGGTGTCTGGCACTACGAGGTCTACGTTACCTCCGGAGGCGTCCTAATCGCAAGCAGCACAGACCCAGCCAACACAATCACAGTCAACTAGACGACTCTCGCGGCATGTTGGCCCTTGCGGTACGAGACACACACAACGACCCCTAGAATGACCTTTGCATCTGTCTCCATGTGGCGATGTGAGAGATGTCGGACTGTTTGGTCCAGGCTAGCTGAAGTCGTCTTAGTGAGACATGTGGTCTAGACGCTGTTTGACTGAGTTGTGCATACAGTCAGCTCCATCTTGCGGTCCGACATGGACAATGGAACTTGGTGCATTGTTCATTCATCCACTTGAACGCAATGGTACTCCAAAGTACATATCCCGGTTAGTGAAACAATAGAAATGGAAAGGGGCAGGGAACGCAGATGGAACTCGGCCGAAAGCTAGAAATGCTCTGTGCAAGGATCGTCAAATCATCACCGGAGACAAGCTGGGCCACAATTAGTGACAGAACTGCAAGAGCTTGTGACCGTACTAGGAGTCGCGGGACTTGCAGCCATTGTCTTGGTTATCGCAACAGCGTACTTCAATCGCGACCCCGACAGGGCTGTTCAGTCAATCCCTGATTCGATTGTTTCAGCCGCTGATGGCGCCGTCTCATCAGTAGAATCATTAACATTCAATGAATTGTGCAAGCAGGCAGGAATTGCAGACTTGGAAGAAAGCATAATCCGATCTTGCTGGTCAGCATTTCCGACGTTTTGGTCGATTTCGATTTTCATGTCAGTCTTGGACGTCCATGTGAACCGAGCGCCCGTGAGGGGGAAAGTGATTTCGACAGTTCGCAAACAAGGTACATTTCTCCCCTTCTTCCCGACAGACGATCCCAGACGCAGTAAACTACAGACAAATGAGAGAAACACAATCCTGATTGGCAGCGAACAGATGACTCTCGCCATCGTTCAAATGGCAGGTCACTTGGCAAGAAGAATCGAGTGCTGGGTGAAACCGGGAGACATCATCGAACAGGGCGCCCGTATAGGGAGGATTAGGCTGGGGTCCCAAGTCACTGTGGTTTTCCCTGCGCTTCGGGACCAGGCAATTGCGATTCAACCAGGTTCTCTAGTGAAGGCAGGTTTGAGCGTCTTGGCTAGCAAAAGTCGATCAATTGAGTCAGGTCCACGGCTTGCTTTGATTCAACGTAGAGACAGCGTCAAGGATAAGCTCCTCGCTGAATTTCTCGGCATGGTCCTAAACGGCTATCTCAAAGCGAAACTCGAACTGTTGCTCATTGCTCAGCGAATGGTGAGCCGAAGACGGTCAGGCGCAAGAGCCGGGGGATAGCATGCGACTTGTAGTGCCCGCAGCCGGACGTGGGATGCGTCTTGCTGGGAGCGACAACCCACTCCCGAAACTCCTGATTCCAATTCTTGGGCGTCCTCTGATATCGCATCTTCTACGTATGGCGAGCGCAACTGGTCTCTTTTCGGAAGTGGTCATAATATTGGGGCCGTGGTTCGAACCCGTTGCGGAGACCATTCAGGATCTCGCGTCACATATAAAGTGGGAATCGGCGACTGAAATCCTGTGCATCGAGAATCCAAAGTTCGAACTCACAAACAACGTCTACTCGCTCTATCTTGCACGAGACTACTTGGAAGGTGAGGTCGTAGTTCATAACAGCGATGTGCTCGTCGCGCCTCCTCTACTCACTCGATTGGGGTCCGGGATCCAAGGGAAAGCCCGAGTGCTTGTCGAAAGGATGTCGCCGGTGCCAGAAGGAGAGACAAAGGTCGTAGTCGATTCTGTAGATCAGGTGACAGATATTGCTGAAGCGATCGGATCGGACAGAGCCCGTGGAAGATACGTTGGAATCTGTGCATTCGATTCGTCAGCGTGCGAGGCCTTCAGGGATGCGGTCGTTTCTTTGGTGGAACATGAGGAAGTGGGCGTGTTCTATACAAAGGCCCTCAGGATGCTCGCGATGCGTCGATCGCTTGATGCGGTCTGGACGGCCGGGTTGCCATGGTTCGAGATCGACACGATTGAAGACCTCAGGGCCATTGGGCCGAGCGCTAGGGAGATTGTGCAGCAGATCAAGGTACCGACCACTGGCCGATTCTGCCAAGTCAGATCGGTTAGAGAGAATCGTGCATAGGTACAGAAAGCCCCTCATACCTCTCCTGCGGTATGAATGAGTGATCACGTTTGCACTTCACGGAGTTCAAACAACGGGCGAGAAAGTCACACTACACCAACTACATGGCCATTGTCTTCTCCAGAGTCTCGATCAGATTGTCATACCTCTTCGCCCACACTTCAATTACTCCCAATCAGTTGACCGTGTTGTCTACGTTCGTTGCCATTCTAGGCGCTGCGATGATTCAGTGGCCGACATATTACGTCAGGATTGCTGGGATCATGATTTGGTTCTTAGCATATGTTCTCGACTTCTGCGACGGAGAGATTGCTCGATATAGAAACATGCAAACAGAGTTCGGTCATTGGCTCGACGTGGTTTCGGATAGACTGAAGGATGTCGCTTTGTTCACAGCCGTCACGCTCCTTGCAGTGAGAGAATCTCAATCGACAATCACAGTCTTGGCCGGTTTGCTGGCTTTGGGTGGAACAATGGTATACACCTACTCAGTAAGCGCGAGGACTAGCGAGAGGTCAACTATACAGTTCTCACCGGACAGGTTCGGAAACATCAACTACGCAATCATGACGGTTCTCGTGCTTCTCAATCAACCTGAACTCTTCTTGTACATTGTTGTGTTAGTGACATCTCTCGGGCTCCTATTCAGCATCCACTCGACTTGGCGACTGGTCGGGAAGGGTCCTACTGCGCATCGCTAGGTGCGAAGAGCAAGGCTAGGGTCCGTCGTCTGTTGCCCACAATCGCTATCGGGGTTTGAATTCAGGTTGAGAGATCTTGCGCCAATCAGTCTTGGCAAGACTTAAGCTGCACATCTGCCTCTGAATGTCACATGTCTCTGGGTCCTTCTTGGAAAACGAAGACTAGGATACTTGCGATCATAGCACTCGTGATCGGATTGGCAATGCTGCTTGGTGCCATAGTGCTGCTGATAACGATCGCAGTCGGCGCAGCATCATTTCTTCTCGTGATGGCCTATTTTACTCGTGACCCAGACAGAGAGATCCGATCGGATGCCGATTCAATACTGTCGCCTGCCGACGGGACCATAATGTTCGTGAAGCAACTCGAATGGCGAGACATATGCAAGGAACCTGGAATCGTAGATCTTGATGCGAGTGTTGTCAAAACCAACTTGCGCGGGATCTCCAAGTTCTATTCCATTTCCATTTTCATGTCCGTGTTAGACGTTCATGTGAACAGGGCACCGATCAGCGGAACAGTCGTTTGTACGGTACATCGGCGGGGTGAGTTCCTCCCCCTCGGCGTCCACGAGAAGAAGAACCAGGCTAGGAGCGAACGAAATACGATTTTAATCCGGGGCAATACGATGAGTGTCGCCGTGGTCCAAATAGCGAGTCACTTGGTTAGGAAAATCGAAAGTTGGGTTTCTCAGGGGGCCTTTATTGAGCAAGGTTCACGAATAGGCTGGATTAGAATGGGGTCAGAGGTCGATATTGTTTTCCCTGCACACGAGCATCCAGCAATTCTGGTCCGAGAAGGGGAAAGGGTGAAGGCGGGCCTAACTCCACTAGCTGCTTTCGATGGACGACTTTTAGATGAAGTACAGGCTCAAGAACGCCCGTCTGCAGACCGTTCAGACACCAGCATGAAAGGAAGACTCTGGAATGGATACGTTACTCGGGTTCTTTACCTGTACCTGTGGAGTCGCTTGGCCATGTCCGCTTTGCGTGAACGAGTAGCGGTCGCGGCCGGACGTGAGCACAGGTGAAGTCACCTCGGATGCGATCTTGATTCAAGCTGATTCTGGGGAGATCTCTCGAACAATCCCGGAATGTCGGGCGTGGTTTCTGGGCGGATCGTCCGCCGCTGGGAAAAACGTTTCACCCAGTGTTTCCGCGCCTGAATAAGCCTGGATGCGTATTGCTTTAGGAATGGTTTGAGATCGTCGCGAGCGAAATAGGCGTGACAATCGGCGTTAGATATTGACCCCAACCAGTCATTCACAGAAAGTCTACCCCGTCTGTAAAGGGCCCGAAAAGCCATGAAATCATGCATCATGTCCAACCACTTGACTCCGTCTTTGTAGTTATTGATGTCTTCCATCGGCGAACCGATCAGATCCGTGTACTGGATAAGTGGAAAGTTGAGGCCTGCGTGTGTCGCGTGGATGCTCTGCATTCCCAATCGCGGATTTAGCTCGATCAATTTGTATTTCTCGTCGCGGGCGTCCTTCTTGATTTCGATCGACCCCAGTCCGCGATAGTCGATTCCTCTGAAGAACTTGAGCGCGAATCTCAGCACTTCATCGTTGTGAACGCTGACCATGAGGGTGGCATTCCCGAACATAATTGGGTACTGCCGAAGCTTTTGCGTTACGAAGGTTGCGAGCGGTAATCCATTCTTGGCCACATAGATGTATGCCTCAAATACGTTGGAATCGGGTCCTTGAACAACTGACTGCACGAACACTTGAAGATCTTCAGCAGAGAGTCGTTTCCAGATGTTAGTGAGTTCCACCTGGTTGCCCACTTGGAAACCCTTCACGTCCGAGTATCGCTCGGTCCACATCCCCTTGGAATAGCACGGCTTGATGAACGCCGGGTATTCGATCTGATTCCTGATCTCTTCGAGCTGGTCTAGGTTCTCGAGACTGTAAGTTGCAGGGTACGAGACCCCGACGCTGCGGGCAAGATCGTACTGCTTTCGCTTGTCCAAGACGGAGTTCATAATGCCGCGAGATGGAATTGCGATGAGAAAATGTGCTTCCAATTCTTCACGAAACTCGGAGACAAATCGGACGTAAGGCTCGTGTGATGGATACAGTACAGCCTTTTCGGGGAGCGTCTTTGCTAGTCTCAGGAGAAAGTGGAGCAACGGCCGAGGTTCTCTTTCGGGATGAGATGACAAGAAAGGCATGCAGTATCTTGATTGGAGACCTGGCCCATATTCTCTGGGGAAATCCAGTCCTACAACAGGTATTCCCTCGCGGCCAAGGCTTCGCGTGATAGCGAGACCACCCATGCCCATGTCAAGGATAACTGCAACTGGTCTGCTGTTCACAGACAACTTTTCATGCGACCCGCTCGTTCATCGCACTTCTTCTCTTGATTCTTGGCATTTGTCTTGGTTGTTTCAGGTCTTGGATTTGTTTTCTGGAACTGAATAGCAACACCGTGACCTATGCCATAGTCCTTGTGCCACGCACGCTCACTTGTCTATTGGAGCATATGAGCTTAACTAGTGAACTTGGATAGTGCCAAGAACACCCATAACGCAGGTGACATAGCAAGCGAAATGGCAGGTTTGGCAGCAGTTCTCGCAGACGGTGAGCAGTAGCCGCTGCATTTCGCCTTTGAGGTTCGCGAGAATTGCGGTGGGAAATCCGAACATTTCCCAGTTGAGACGGACCTATCTGGTCAAGGAGTATTCAGCCGTTTCGTTTTGAAGAATGCGCGGCGTGCCCTTGCTAAACGGGAATCCCGGACATATTCGTACACAGTTGCTGAATATTTGCTGGCGAAGCCCAGAGAGGAAAATAAGGCGTGCGAGGGTACGTTCTTGTCGCGTACTTCTGTCCGAACTGTGCGACAAGCAGATTCTCGTATGGAGGCCTCGACCAGTGCGCGACCAACACCGCGGTGTCGGAAGCTTGGGACTACGAACAATCGAAAATGGCCAGTATGCCCCCTTCTAGAGTGTGTGGTAGTCGAGCTACCGGGAAAACATCTTTCGGATGGCATAGTGGGCCTGTCACACAAGCCACATCTACCTTCGGATCAGCAACCCTGCTCGCGACGGCGATTTCTCGCCGATCATAGGGACTCGCGCTAGGAATGATGTTTGTACCTCCGTCGACCACGAGTCACTCTCGTGGACCGATTCTCTTGGTGTGGTCGACCCGCACCAGTAAGAGCCCTGAGGGTCCAACGATGAATTGCCCTGGCTCGACCACAGCGTTGACATCAGAATTACCCACGTACGCTAGTTGTCGTTCGTCCAGATTCTGAGGAAGCCATTCCGATTCTGTGCGCGAAGCCAAATCGTGTCATCAAGCACGTGAGCTAACACTGGGTGCTCATACAAGATCCGAATGCTTCGCGGATGATCCTCCAGACTGCTGCTGATATTCTCCAAGACTCTTCGTAGCGTCTCTTCCCCGAAAGGGTTGAACATGAAATAGACTGTGCCTTCACTTAGATCTGCTCGCGCGGCATCCCCTTCGATGATCGTGACAGGTGTGCGCAGCTTAGCCTTTGCCATATTCTCCCTAGCGATCTGCACCAGCGCAGGGTCGATCTCTACGCCAATGACTTTTCTCAGCTTTCTTCTTGTTGCCACAAACCACAGCACTCGACCTTTGCCGCATCCTAGATCGATGACTATATCATCAGAATTCAAGTAGCGTAGGAGTGACGGGAGAATGTAGAAGTCTGTCGGCACGTATATTTTGGAGTCAGAAAGACGCGGATAGCGAACATCGGTCGCCATGTTCATGCCCTCCATGTTCATGCCCTCCAATAATTCGGAAATAAACAGCAATAGAGTCTCAATGAGGGATCCCAAACGACGAGTACGAGTAACCGAATTCAGTATCGTCCATAAGACAACCTTAGGGTGGCGCATCAGCCACTCGAGTCTTCTTGTGATCAGCGTGGTGTACTCTCCCTCTTTTGACGTTTGAATACGGATCATTAGCTGTGTCAGGAAGCGTATAGATGATTATGTAGTGGGAGGTTTTAACCCGTGTGGATTATTGAGGGGGCGCTCGGAAGAACTTGCCCACAATACGAGCGGACCTAGCACTCCTAGAGACCTACGAGCGAACCAAAGCCAAATGAGAGCACCATTCCGCAAACTCTTGAAACCATACGAGCTCTGAGGCGACCTCAGCGTAGACGTCTTCGCGCCGCATTGTCTCGCAGATTTCTGTTTTGTTGTTGGTCTTTACCGAATAACAGACAATCGGTCTTGAACCATTGTGTTCGAATGCTGAACGAAATCTTTCCAGATTGCCGACCATGCAATCCTGGTCAAATACAAAAAGGGGCGTCCCGTATTCATCGCATAACTCGACCAAATCAAATTCATGAAGGACCAAATGGTTGTGTTCGGATATGCCGAAACCTGTCCTCAAATCGATTGCCTCGTGTAGTTCTGAGAATCTTGGGGCCCGCTCACTTGGTTCGGCGCGCCGCGGTTACGCATCTGGAAGGGGCTGAAAAGGTCCGAGCAAAAAAACGAACAGCCATATGCAGAAGCGGAAGCGGATCGTCAATCGCAAAACATGCTGCCTCCCGAACTCCATAAAGAGAGTGCACTAAATGTCTTAACGTGAGAGTCCCCTCTCGCATACCAGCAAACGCCATTTGCAAATCAAGATTTTCTGCAACCCATTTGCGCCCTTCGCGAATACGCCCACAGATTACACGGCGCCCTGTCATATCTAAGTAAAACGCTCGGACAACATCCATGCCATTATCGGAGACAAACAACCGAAACGTGGTACCAACCCGGGGGTTAACATCCAAAACTTTGTATCTACTATCTCTCGCGTCATATCGACAGTCAATGTCGACGATCCCTCTATAACCAATCGCCTTCATGAAATCCTTTGCCATTTGCTCTACGGCCCTATTCTTCAAGCAAACACCTAGGGTAGCTATCCCGCGATGAATGGGCCATGACCGTATCTTCTTGCCGGTTAGACCGAAAAGACAGTCTGAACTTTCACTGAAGTAACCATTGAACATCCAGTTAGTCTCGTCGCCTCCCGGGATGTATTCCTGCAGAATCACATTGGGATCTCCCCAATCCACCAATGCATCGTACATTTTGAACAACTCATCTTCAGTGTTCACCACAACAACCTTTTCGGCACAATCTTTCCTCCACCTAGCACGCGCACGCGAGCCACCAGAAAATAAACGTTTGAGCACGACCGGAAAGCCCAGTCCATCCGAGAAACCGAGGAGCTCTTCTCTTGATTGCGGGAAGAAGATCTCTGCCGTTGGTACGCCGTGCGCTTTGGCTTTGTAATACATCTCCTTCTTGTTGCACAGAGAACGCACAATATTGGCGTTCTGGCTCGGAAAGATGAATTGTTCTCGAAGGTTATCGGCGTTGTCAGCTAAGAAGACCACGAGGTCATCGCTCGTGGGAATTAGAACGGAGCAACGGCCAATCTTGTGACCGACCTCAAGCAACTCTTCCACGGATTCCTTCGTGAGGGACGAGGAGCACCGGAACTTCCCTGCGCAATATCTCGATAAGAAAGCGGATGTATCGAGACCCAAAGCTACAATGAACACCGGTATTCCAAGGCGCCCGAGGCTTCGGACAATGCCGAGCCCCACGTGATGAGCTACTGAAGAAGGTTGGTCGACCACGACCACGACCGGGGTTAGGGACTCAGTCTGCATCTCCAATTGTCCTGCTCATACTTGCTGATTCGAGCCTCTGGAAGCTTCGAGACGCGAGTGTGTTTGAGTCCTATTTCTGTGATCTTTCCACATATTACTCTTGCACACAAATCGTGCGAGCCCAGCTTCGAGACGTCTGGTTCCTATTAGGCCTAATCCCAGTGTGGCACATACTCAGATGGCGCCTTAAGCTGATTGGCGATTGGCAAGAGTGCTCGGCACCCTTGTGTCTTCAATTGGCGAGCCAATCAACTCCATGTACTGGATGAATACTGGATGTTCATTCTGACTCGTATCACTCAGGATCTGGGCGCAACAACGTACACCCAAGATAAATCATTAGAGTACACTCTCAGCAAGACTGGATTCTGGTCCCCCACTTCAGGATAATCGAGTTGGTCGGGTTCCAGGAACGCGGCCCTCTCAATGAAGCAATGTGTTTCAAAAACCACCGCGTCATAGGTAGGTCTTCCGTGCGCGAGCATTGCGTAGTCTATCGGTCTCTCAGGGCAGACGTCGGCTACCCTGAGCCCGAGCGCCACACGGTAAACACTCCCGGACTTAAAGTGTCCTATGAAAATGGCTGACACACTTTCCGAGTATGTGGTAAACTGGAAATTCCTTGCCGAATTGAATATGGTAGTGCCAGCCACTGTCAACGATATGAGAAAGGCGGCTGTCAACAATGATGTAAGGCGTCTTCTCGGCACCCTGGATATTGCCAATGTGAGTCCGGCGGCAACCATGAAACCAGTAAGCAACACCGCACGTTCTACATAGGATCTTCCACCAAGTGGAAGAGCGAGAAACACAATTAATCCGCCTACTGCTGACATGCACCAGAGAACCAGCCCCGATTTGGTATCTTTCCTGAGCCACGCTATTGCCAGTGCTAGGCCACTGGACCCATAGACGATCGCGGTGAATAGCACCTTGGCGACTATGAGTTCACCATAAGATGGCGAAGATCTTGCGATAGCCCGCCCAAAAAGGTCGATAGCGCCCTCGCTGGTGACCACGCTGATTATCTCTCTCAGAGTAGCAAGGAAGCCACCAAACGTGTACACTGTCATCCACATGAAGTATGTCAGCCACAAGACTGTAAAGGTAAGCCCTATTGTCAACACGGGCAAATCATGTTGATTCTTCCGTTTGGTCAGGACTAACCAGACCCATGTGGCTGCAAGGATTACGAGCGTCGCAAGCGACAAAAGCTGATGAATCATGACTATTGCGGGGAAGAACAGTGTCACGATAATCGCAAGGGCTTTGGGCGGCAAACGTTCACGATATAGAGTTCTTATCATCAGGGCCACGAACGTGATGAAAATCGGCAGGCAGTAGACTTGCGCAGAGTAATGATACCTGAATGGCCATGTGACTAGGAGTGCCATGCAAATGTACAGCGCTAGCATTCGATCCCTGAAGAAATTCCTTCCGAACAAGAAAAAGGCTGGAAGATACGCGGTCACCACTATCAGCAGGGGAAACCATTTGATCAGAAATGAAGGCGTGATCTGCGTCACCAAAATCAGGATGCCCGTCGCGAAGAAAACTCCGGGCTGGATGTCAAAATACGGATCCACGTAGGCATTAGCCCTCCCGGTCTCTGCCACGTAGACCGCCCTGCTCATGTGCCACGGGCCATCTCGAAAATCGGCTATGTTGTACGGTTCGATCGCAATAGGCAGCACGAACATATAGATAATGACCGACATCACAGTTGCGCATAGAACCACCTTCGAGGACTTCTCTTTTCTCCAAACAAGAAAGAGATTGAAACCTATCGCGACACTCAACATGACGAAAACACCTGGGAATCTTGACACCGGACCGAGAAGATCCGGAATTCCATAGTACCCAACATTGAGAACAAGGCTCAAGCAGAGCATCAACGCAATCAGAACAATCAAGAAAAATGTGTGCAGCTCTGTAGTGTCACGCGACATCTTGGAAGACAACAACCGCGCCTTGTTTCATCTTTAGGTTTGTCAGCTGCTCGGTAGACCGTTCTTGCACGCACGTTCTTAAGGTCTTTGTCGCCGACCGTCTAGGCTCTGTAGATCTTCCATGTGGCAGTGTGCCTACCGACAAGAACGTTTAGAGTTCCAATCAAGGCAAAGATCTGCATGTCAAGAAGTGCAGCCAACCAACTCGGTCTGCCAATGAAATAGGAGACGAGTATTGTGAGCAACCCGGCTCCTACAGCTCCGAAGTAGCCTCCAACGAGGCTCAGCCATAGCATGCCTATCAGGCAAATCAGGAGCAAAAAGGGCGAGACCACGAGCAAGAAGAAGTTTATTGGAAACACGACCAAGCCGTAGTCGCCATAGCTCGGATTGAACATCACTCTCATATTTTGAAGAAGGGCTCTGACGATTCCCTGCGCGCGGCGTTGTTTCTGACTTATCCTGTCATGGATGTTGGTAGGCACTTGCTCCACAGACCTAACATCATCATCCACGAGAGTCCTAAGCCCCATCTTGCGGATTCTCAGAAATTCCTCTGTGTCTTCAGCCATGGAGTCAGGATCCACTGGTGCCAGGGCGCCTCTTCTGAAAGCCACATACGAGCTCGAGTGAGCAACAATAGTGCTGTCAAGATTCGATTCGGCAATCTGAAGTCTAGTCAAGAGGCTGCGAAAGGCCCCCTCCCGACCAACGTTCAAGCATATACCTGTGACGCCTCCTACGTGGTCGTCGGCTGGAAAGACTTGTATCAGCCTGGCCAATTCCTCGGTAGATGCTGCAGTACTGTCACAATCCGTCTTGACGAAAACTTCGCCTTTCGCCTGTTTGATCGCTTCGTTGAACGTCCTTGCAACGCCCGTTCTTTCTGACTGCTCGATTAGCTTGATTCTTGCATCTTTGCAGGCGTATTCCCTAACGAGCTGTCTAGTCTGATCGGCCGAACAGTCATACACGAGTATCTCGCCATCGTATTTCTTGAAGGCCGTCTGACTTAGCAGGTCGTCAAGCTTTCTCACAATACCGGTGCTTTCATTGAATGTTGGCAAGAAGACCGAAAAGGTGACAACAGCATTTGGGTCTCGCTTGACAAGAATCCTGCGTCCGTGAATGATCGCAAACGTCAGTATTGACGCATATGACGCAGAGACCAGCCCCAAAAGCACAACAAGAATTGCTTGTGACAATTCCATGAAGATCCCATAGTGCTCTTACTCTGATCATCCTATCCTCGACGAGGAACTTGTCCCGACAATGGAATCTCTTGGGCAATCTGTTCGGTCAGAGCTTCGACCAGCCTATCAGGTCGAAGATCGACGACTCTCAGGCCGAACCTTTGTAGGCGACGGAGAACCTGATCATTTCTTCGATACTCGGCGTAAGCTTCCTCCAAGTTTGAGCTGACGCGCCAGGCTGCTCCGATCTGTGCCACAAGGATCAGTTTGTGCAGAGTCACAGGAGCGACAAACAGAGCGCCAGCGTTTGTCTCGAGGTCTGTCAAGATGACGATAATTGCATCCAAACCGGTTCTCGTTGCCTCTGTCAAGGCCTTGTATATGCCCGTCTTTTGGTAACTTGAACTCACTTTGAGTCTCAGCAGCCGCATGAATCTCACTAGTAGGTGACTTCCGAGCAATGTGGGCTCTATCCGCGACGCAGATTGAGTGATTGCGGAGCCTGCGCCAGCCCCTTCCGTCGCCGATTGTGCTCCGAGAGCGAGCGCCAAATTTCGCAGGCTGGCCATTTGCCGCTCCGGCGCATCCGGCCTCATGGCTTTGGTCATCTCAGTCTCGTTGTAGGTCCAGATGTCGACCTTGTTTGCAGATCTCGCAGCTCTCTCAGTAAGTATCATTGCGACTGCGAGCGCGTCGTCGAGCTTTGTTCCGAGGTACGACTGCTGATGCATCGACTTTCCAGTGTCGATCAGGATGTGTAGCATGACTCCTGCTTCTGGATGGAACTCCTTCACCATGAGCGTTCGAAGGCGGGCTGTCGCTTTCCATTCAACTCTGTGATACTCGTCGCCGGGCACGTACTGACGGACACCTTCGTAATCTATTCCTGCGGGGCCTTTGCGGAAGACCTCCGGCCTTCCGCCGTAGAGGCGGAGAGGAGTGATCGGCACCTTCGTTCTCACGCCTGGATAGACCTCAACCCAGTCATCCTGCTCGTAGTTCACTTCGCCTGTAAACAGACCTCTCGAGTCTGTGAACGCCAGCGTGAATCCAGAGATTCGGAAACGCCCACTCTTCAGTGATGTAATCTCGAACTTTGAGCTTGAAGCAGTGTCCGGTCGAAGCACTTGGTCGAAAGAAGGTGATAGCATGACACTCAACCCCTCCTTGACAACTGGTCTGACGGCAAGAATCCGTGCAGCCAATCGAGATCCATTTCGAATAGTCAGGTCCCCCTCAATACTATCGCCGAGGAACACTCTAGCCTTGGGCAGGCGTTCTACCACCCGAAGTTCTCTTCGCAGGATGCCGAGTCTCCGATGAAAGATAAGGCCAAGACTTGCCAAAGCCAATAGGATTCCTGCGCCAACAGCGGCGAAGATGATTTCCCTCGCAAGGAATGCAAGGGCGACCAGTGCTACGCTGAATTCTGCTAGCCAGTCTGCTCTCCAGGCTGTTCGAATCGCTGTCTTTGGGATTCTCACTTGGTGGACCCTGCTGGTCTCATTCCGGGGATCGGTGTTCCGTCGACCATCTTCTGCACTACGTCACTGATCTTCAGTCCCTCGATCTCCGATTCCCTCGACAACCACATTCTGTGAGTCACCACGGGCTCGATCAGATACTTGACGTCGTCTGGGATTACGTAGTCTCTTCCCTCCACTAGAGCCTTAGCTTTGCACGCCTTGTAGAGGTGAATCAGGGCGCGGGGGCTTCCTCCGAGCTTCAGCTCTTTCAGATCCCGTGTCTGCCTCACCAGATCCACCATGTACGCCCTCACGTCCTCATTGACGTACACCTTCTCGACATAGCTCGAAAGCTTGCGCACGTTTTCCGCGGACGCAACCTTGCTGACGTTGAGAGTCTCAATCTCACTGAGCTGTTCGATCAACTCTCGTTCCTCGTCAGCTGTCGGATAGTCGAGGGTAAGTCCGAACATGAATCGGTCCAGTTGCACCTCCGTAAGCGGATAGACCCCCTCCAGATCTACTGGATTCATGGTAGCGATTACCATGAATGGTTCCTGAAGGCGAAACGTTTGACCTTCGATGGTTACTTGTCGTTCTTGCATAACCTCGATCGTTCCTGACTGCGTCTTTGGCGTCCCTCGGTTTATTTCATCAATGAGCACTATGTTCGAGAAGATCGGGCCTTTGCGGACCTTGAACTCAGAGGTTTTCTGGTCAAAGACGAATCCACCGGTTATGTCCACGGGAAGTAGGTCGGGGGTGAATTGTATTCGCCTAAACTCGCAGCCTAGCATGCTGGCGAAGGTTTTTGCGATGTGGGTCTTCGCTACGCCTGGAACGCCCTCAAGAATCACATGCCCGCCCGCAAGCAGGGCGACCAGGAGGTTCTTGAGAATCTCCTGTTTCCCGACCACAAACCGTGAGGCCTCATCAAGGATCTGCGTTTGCATGCTCCTAACCCAGTCGGGCAGCGCTTCATTCTGCTTCACGCAATTGCCTCCACTTCAATGATGCCTCAAGTTCACGTGCCACATACTCCAGTTTCGAACGGTCCCAAGTTGGATGTAGATGCAACACCGTCTCAACATCAGGTGACCCAACGACTTGCAAGGGCTCGATCTTCTTCGCTGCTTTAGAAGGCTTTCTGTTCGCATAGCGAGCAGCAAGCAACACCATGGCAAGTGCTGTCAGTTCGAGTCTTGCTGGCAACTGCATGCCACCTTCCAAGATCGACGTGACTAGTTGTCGAGCCGTGAGTTTCGCTGCCATGAAAGGGGAAGGTTCCAGATGTGTTTCGTCATAGAGAAGCACGGGGCGATGTTCGGGTCTGGATCCATACTTGACAACGTTTTCGACTAGGGCGCTGTTGTTTCCCTCATCTATCAACTCGTTTGCGAGAGAAGCCGGGCTCGTGAAGAGGAGAACCTTCCCCTCGCCCAGTTGCACTTCAGCTAGGATGGGGAAAGGCCCAGAGGGTTCCTGCGGGCTCTTCTCTCCGTCACGATTTGAGTCAAGGAAACTGAAAGGCGATGAGCTTGCAAGAACCTTGACCTCCCTTGTGGCCGTGACATTTAGAATCGTAGCATAGTCCAGTACAAGTTCGTTCAAGCCAATCGAAAACTCGGATTCTGCGAAGTCGGAGATAACCGGGAATACCGGTTGCTTGCGATAGAATAGCGGGTCGACGAGGAGCCTGTTATCGAATTTGACCGGAAGGCCCAGGAGGCCCACTAGTTCGTCGCTTGAACCAAAGTTGTCAGCGATAACCAGCAAGCCGCCTTTCCTGACAGAGTCTCCTATGGAGCTGGCTTCTTCTCTAGAGAACGAGCGACTAGGTGCCACGATTAGCAGTACCTGCGTGGCATTCGCTGATGAAAGCGTATCCGCGAGGTCTGCGGTTACGGCAACGAACCCTCGCCCGGTAAGTGCACTCGTTCCATTCCACTGCATATTATGCATTGAATAGGGGTCGTCTATTGGTGAATTCGCGGCCCAAACGATCGAAAGTGCCAGTGCCACTAAGAATGCTCCAAGCACGGGCGCAGAGCCGATCACACGCAGTCTCAAATCTTGACCATCTCATTCACTGCTTCCAAAAGCTGGAATGCATGCTTTGCTGCTTCCTCAGCTTCCAAGCGAGAGACGTCGTGTTGACTGTATTCCGCAAGTTCGAACAGCTTCGTCAACGCCAGCAAGGAAGGAGCTACAACCCTGACTCTGCCTGCAACTCGGGCCTGATATTCCCTCGGCGTCTCCGACAGCTCTCCTCTAATATCCAGAACCTCTGCGAGCATCCGTCTAATCTCCCAATAGACCGTATTGACGAACGCGCGAGGTTCTGCGAATTTTAGTTCAAGGTCAAGTTCGAGCTTGAAGTCGCTGAACGGGAACATTGCCGGAGCGGGACCTGCTCTCTCTTTGACCTCAGACTCGCCTGCAGTAGCGATCTGCGTTTCAAGTAGTTCTTGTCCGGTCGCTCTTCGTCGCATCATCCGACGGCGATCAATTGAGCTCCCTGAGAACACTAGAGCGGCGAAGACTGTCGCTCCTGTCACTAGACCTATCACAACCGAATTCAGGACTCTCAGAACGATTGATGCCGTGATGCCAGCGATCCACGGCTTCACGGGAACGAAAACTACCACAATCGTATTCTCATCTGAAACCTCGAGTGGAACGCGAATAGACATATGAAAGCTACCGTCAGCTCCGGAAAGAGTATGTGCTAGCTCATGATCTCCTGAAGACGCGATCACCAGACCTTCAGGAAGAGGTTTCGAATCGACCTCTAATCGCCCTTCCAGACGTATCATTTGTCCTGAGACCGCGATGACTTCGCCGCGGAACAAAGCCAAGCCGGTCAATGCGAGTTGACTAAAGGCGGGTTTCAGATAGTTGAGTTGGATCGTCATGTTCTCGCTGGTGCTAGACGCATAGATTCCATATTTCGGGTCAAACCGCGTGCGTAGCTGGTGCTCTCCCTCGGGTGTCCCCGATGGCAATGACGTTTCTATGTTGAATTTGCCCGCTGTGTCCGTGGCAGAGCTATTGACGAGCTTACCGTCGACTAGCAGGTCCACGGTCTTTCCCGCCAGGGGGGTTCCAAAAGTATCAGTGAGCTGTCCTTGAACGGTGAAGTTCTCCAGTACTAAGACGCTCTTCGTGGAAGGAACGCTCGTCAGCACGACCGATTGGTACTCCACCGGCACTGCGACCGTTATCGACTTCGCAGGGCGGAACTTGGAAAGGTCCTCACCAATTGGTGAATAGCGAGCGTAGACTTGGAGTTTGTCAGTTCTGCTACCATTCAGCACGACGTACTGCCAGACGAACGCTCCGAGTTGGTCCAAGGTTAGGTCTGTGACTCGCATCCCATTGATCCATACTTCTACTGCTCGACCGCCGAGTCCTGCGCCACCGCTTTGCAGTTCACCCGTAATGTGCAAGGACCCTTCGATCTGGACAGGGCTTGGAGATGCTCGGAGGCTTAGCTGAGTATCCGCCCGCGAGTTCATTACCTCAAGCTGAGACTCCAAGCTCGCGAGAAACTGTTTGAATGATTGCAGCGTGCCAGACAGAGTCTCGAGGTCACGGCGCTGGTTTCCAGTGTCTACGTGATAGACCGTCTGTATGCGATCCAGTGAGGAAGACAGCAGATCCAAGCGTCTTGAAGCGTCAGCTATCAGGTTCTCAATGTCCGTACTGTTCGCGCGGGCCTGGGTGACTGCTCCTTCAGCAATCAACTCTTGAAGCTGATCCAGCTTCGGCTTCAATGAATCGAGAACAAGGACCAAGTCGTGCAACAGCGCAATGTACGTCTTGAGATTGGACTCGACATTAGGCGGAAGCTTACCCGCGATCTCCAACAGACGCTTGGCCTCCGTGTAGTTGCCTTCCGCAGCCGCTCGGGAAGCGATGCCCACATAAGCCAAGAGGAGATCCGGTGATGAGGCACTCTCCGGCGCCGATGCAAAGTCAACAGCATTTGCGGTCCTGCCAAATCCGAATTTCAGGTTGAGCGTCGAGGCTAAGTACGGGTAGCCCAGTGGAGCAGTAGCCAGCAGGACGAGCAACGCGACTATCCCGAGCCGGCCTAGCACTTCTTTCGGCTTTACTCGCAAGGCTCAGCTACAGGCTCCTAGCTCAGAATCTGGAGTATTCGTTGCGCGACAGTGTAAGCAAAGCCAAAGAGAAACACTATGATGATCGGACGCAGATCGCGCCCCAGGCTTCGCCGAAAGGAAGCGACCAGTTCGAGAGAGATAAGAAACTCGATCAAGTACACAGCATAGTAGATCTCGATTTCTCTTATGCCCATAACCATCAAGAGTAGCCCGCTGAGAACGATCGCCAGCGCGTAAGACAGCACATATCTCTCAACTAGCCTCATCGGTTGAACCTCCGCTGAATCGCAAAGTCACCGAGTGAACTCCGGCCTGATGCGTCGCCCCTTCCAGGATCAGGTCTCTCTTGATGGCCTTGACAGCCGCGCAAATTGCGACACTACATATTGGGCATCCGAGGCGTGAGGCAACATTCGGCACCAGTCTTGCAATGGATCGCGACATGTTCCTTAGAGGGCCGTCCCGTATTCTGAAGCTTACGCCATCCTGCGTAAATGCTGCCTTCACGTCAGCGGCAACCTCCAGTGATTCGACCATGCCTGATCTGATCGCATTCAAGAAATCCTCATTGCCAAGATCGATGAAATTCAAGTCCAACTCCTTCTCCATCAGGGCGAGCAAGGAGGCGCCGGGGGCCTCCAACAGCAGGCCAGTCCTATGTGAATCACCAGAGTCGATCACGAGGAGTCGATCCTCGCCGCTCAAATTCAGTCCGGAGGGAGGGGCCGGATTCTCCTCCAGTGGGAGGAACACCATGGGTACGTCAAGTCGATCGACAGTCTTCAAGTATATCGCTTTGGTTCTTGGGCCGAGTTCGCGCAGGATCCGCTCAACGTTGGCAAGCGACGAAAGCAGAGAAGCCTCCACCAACTCAGTTCCAAAAGATGGTCGCGAGTGAAGGTAGACTAAGAGCAAGCCGATCAGAAACGACGCAAGCCCCAGTCCGCTGAGGTTGGCGGCTCCGATCACCGTGCTAGCCACCGCTATGAGAACCCCGAAAGCAACTAGCGACGCTCCGAGAATTCGTTGCCGACCCCCCAGTATGCTGGGTGGTGCATCTAGGCTTGCGTGGCGCATCTCTTGCCCCCTCGCTATCGTGCCGGCCTGGCTCTTGACGGTGCTGTCACCAAGGCCTGCGACGCGCGCGGACGAGGTTGCTACGCCTGAAGATTGACGTGACGGAGGAGTCGCGGCAACTCTCTCAGCTGTCGTGGTCAAATGGGGGTCTCCGCGAAGCTCGACAGATTCGAGATGGCCGAGCTTGTTGGTCAACGAGTCTGGGATTCGTTTCCCACACTGGTCGCAGTAGAGCATTTCAGCAAGGATCCGTCGTGCGCCGCATGAGGGGCAGGTAACCGCGCCGAGTCTAGTGGGGGCGGTTCGTTGCACCTGCGGCACTTCCTTTTCTCGCGTGCATTCTAGCTGAGTTCCCGCAACTCAAACCTTTCTACGGACAACCTAAACCGTCTACCGAAC
>Ga0315281_10003135_pt1 | contig 24297 bp, 24 predicted proteins | sample YL17G07_0_MG_FD_204540 | JGI IMG/M metagenome (GOLD analysis project Ga0315281, IMG submission 204540) | Sediment microbial communities from Yellowstone Lake, YNP, Wyoming, USA - YL17G07_0 | ecosystem: Environmental > Aquatic > Freshwater > Lake > Sediment | place: USA: Wyoming | collected... | reverse complement strand
TGGTCCCGTATGAATACATCAGCCAATATATTCCCAGAGTGGCCGATCCGATCATTGAGCCAATAAAAATCTTATCGATGCTTGTCGACAGCAGATATACGAACGATCCTGCTGTCACGATGCCTCCAAAACTAACGAGTTTGCCTGCAGTTATTCTACTGAAGTGCAGACCCACCCTCTTTCTCGCAATCAACCAAACGATTATCATGAATGTAGCGAGGGACAATAATGATCCGAGTATGAGAGACCAGTAAAGTGCGCCGAATATTGCCAGCATCAGTACGGCCACCGACCAAACAAGCGATTGGGCGATCCTTGCCATTGAGAGTTCTTTGAAATGGAGATGTTTTGCGAGATGAATCTGTTGTGGGAAAGTAAATGCTAGCACAAGTAGATTCAATGAAAGAATCAAGAGAGGGAGTTCGAGGTTTCCGATATGGAAGAAAGCCGAGATAATCGGTGATAGCAACACTATGCAAACAATCGCGACGACTGATAGCGAAATGCGTAAAATCGATGCTGTTGATACGACTCTATTCCAATCTTCATTGGATTGTATTGCAGCGTAATCGAGGCTCAATATGGTCAAATTTTGCGCTATAGCGATTACCACTATGCAAGCGGCGTAAATACCGTAGTCTTGGGGGCTCAGAATATGTGCAACTACCAATAACATCAATTGTGACAGTCCAACGACCGCCATCTGAGACACCGTCGTCCATCCGATATTTGTGACAGTCGTTTCACGCAGTCCCATTGTACGCTCCTAATAGAATAGCGCTATGTCAAATTACCGCCATCCCATGTGTATCCGTTAATAATCCAAATGATTCAATATCTTGTGGATAATAAATCATATGCGCTCAAGGAAGAAAGTAAAATAACCATGGAGACCATCATCGAGATGAGGGTCATGGCCAGTTTCATTTCGAGGGCATTTGGAAGGTCGCTTTCCTTCGTTTACAGGAAGGGGTGGATATCACCTACAGCACTCCCTGCAAGACCTTTGACACCTGGTTCGGGAGCCTTCGAAGACTATTTGGATTATTTTCATCAGAATTGTCACGAAAAAGAATTAATATCCTGGATGGGAAAGAACACAAAGAAATTTCCCTTAGATGCTTGGGTTTACCAGGAGATCATCCATGAAGTTCAGCCGGATGTCATAATCGAGATTGGGAACCTATACGGCGGAAGTACGCTCTTCCTTGCGAATATGCTAGATTTAGAGAATAAAGGAAAAGTCCTGGCAATCGACATTGATCATTCCCACATCGATTTCGAACACAAGCGGATCAACTGGATCACCGGAGATGTCAACTCTCAGGAGATTATCTCCAAAGTGGAATCGCTATTGAAACCCGACTACAAGGTGATCATCGTCGAGGATTCGTCGCACACGTTTGACAATACTTTAAAAGTTCTCCGTAACTATTGCAGGTTCGTAAGCGTTGGTTCTTATTTCATCGTTGAGGACGGCATCTGCAAATATCCCTTCATAGATGGACCGAAGCCAGGCCCTTTTGAAGCCACCCAAGAGTTCCTAATGAACAATCAGGAATTCATTGTTGATAAAGACAAAGAGAAATTCGTCTTGACATACAATCCGAGTGGCTATCTAAAGAGGATTCGAGCTTAGAGCTTCTCGACTCTTTGTTCCTATTAACGAATAACTGCCATCATGCAATTCTGGTTCCCTTCTAAATGCGATTGGTTAATATCTTCATTGGGATATTGAGAATCAATGACCGACATAACATGGCCTGACGAATTCCTCCATATCCTGTTGCGCCCGAGATTCATACCTATCAACGTCCGATCCGTCTTGGATGTCGGCTGCGGACGAGGAATCGTGGGCGCGCTGCTTCGTATCTACCGCGCACCAGAGAGAGTTGTCGGCATAGACTCGTTCAGACCGAGCATTGATTTCGTCAAGAAACTAGGCGTATATGATGAGGTGATCGAGCAGGACATTACGAAGGCCCCGATTCCTTTTGATGATAAATCGTTTGATCTCGTTCTTTGCCTGGAGGTCATCGAACACCTTGAGAAGGGAGAAGGCCTGAAGATTCTAGATGAATTAAGCCGGGTCGGGAAGCAAGTCGTCGTTTCGACTCCCGGAGCCTTTTTTGAACAACCGATGCACGATGGGAACCCGTATCAGCTCCATAAAAGCCATTATAGCGTAAGAGAACTCGAGAGGAAAGGGTTCGAAGTATACGGTGTAGGTTCGCTACAATTTGGGAAGAGGGGCGTTCCATACCTATCGCGAGTATTAGGGGCGTTCACCTATCGGCTCCCAGGCCTTTCCGGTGCCCTTCTCGCCAAGAAATCACCATGAGAATCAGACGAGCGGCTTCCACCATTTCTCATTTGCTAAATACCAATCGACGGTTGTCTTGATTCCTTCCTCGAACTTGATCCTAGGCGCCCAACCCATCTCCTTGATCTTGTCCCATTTTAGCGAGTATCTGAAATCGTGGCCGGCCCGATCCTGGACATATGTTATCAAGCTCTCAGGCTTCTTCATGTGCTTGAGCAGCTGCCTGGTGATATCGATGTTCGTCCGCTCGTTACCAGAACCTATGTTCACCACGTCCCCAGGCTTGCTCTTTTGGAGGACCGTATCGATGGCTCGGCAGTTGTCCTCCACATGCAGCCAATCTCTAATGTTCTCCCCCTTGCCGAAGATCGGTAGCGATTCGTTCCTCAGGATCTTCACGATGAACCTCGGGATGAGCTTCTCGGGATACTGGAAAGGCCCGTAATTGTTGGATGAGCGCGTGACCGCCACGTCCATGCCGTAGGTTCTGACATACGATCTGGCGAGCAGCTCTCCTCCGGCCTTGCTTGCCGAATATGGCGATGAGGGATCGAGCATGTCCGTTTCCGAAAAGGAACCGGATATCGTCGAACCGTAGACTTCATCGGTCGATATCTGGATGAATTTCTTCAGATCCGTTCTGCGCCCTTCTTCAAGAAGTGTGAACACTCCGAAAATGTCGGTCTTGACGAATACCTCGGGTCCCTCGATGCTCCTGTCGACATGACTCTCAGCAGCGAAGTTCACGACCGCCTCGCATCCTTCCATAGCCTTCTTGACCGCACTCTTGTCGCAGATGTCTCCTTTGATGAAGGTGATCCTGTCCAGCACATCCTCGAGGTTCTCCATGCGTCCGGCATATGTCAGCTTGTCGAGGACGACTATCTCTTCGTCTGGATGCTCTTTGAGCATGTATCGGACGAAGTTGCAACCGATGAAACCGGCCCCGCCCGTGATGAGCAGCTTCAAGGTGTCCGCTCCCTTTGCCGCCACAGGTAGCCTATCTCGGAATCATCCCATTCAAGCCTGTACTCGTCAGGAGTCTTGTAGTTGTAAAGCTCCGTCGGCGTGTTGATGACCCAGATGTCCTTGTCGTCCGTCGGGGTGAAGCCATGGTGTACCAGAGGAGGTATCTTGATGAACTTCGGCTCCCCCTCCATGACCTCGATCTCCTGGAGGATCCCTTTTGTCGGCGATCCTTCCCTCGGGTCGTATAGTCCGATCAGGGCGTTCCCTCGTATTGGGACGAAGTGATCCCATTGGATCTTGTGATAGTGCCAAGCCTTCACGACGCCGGGCCTGCATGTAGTCATATATGTCTGCCCGAATTTCTGGAATTCCGGCCAATCGCTTCTGAAGATCTCCATTAAGAATCCTCTATCGTCGATGATTCTCTTCAGATTCCTGACGGCCACTCCGTCAATAGTCCCGAATTCCGGTGCCATCGTATTATGAAAAGACTATTATGTTAATTAAGTTGTCTCGGATTCGCTATCTACTGCTGGTGAGGTCGGATTGAAAAGGCTACTAGTGATCGGTGCATCAGGTCTCCTCGGCAGCAAACTCATCAGTCAGGCGAAGGGGGAGTTCGAAGTCGCCGGCACTTGCAATCCATTGGCCGATGGATGCAACACTTCGGGTCTCGAACCCCTAGACATGTGTTCTGAGAGCGGCGTTTCCAAGATTTTCAAAGAGCTGCGTCCGGACGTTGTGATTGTAGCGGCCGCGATGACCGATGTGGACGGATGCGAGAAGAATCCAGAGATTGCGGAGAACATAAATGCGAAAGGTCCTGGCATTGTTGCCAGAACATGCCGAGAACATGGAGTCAGGCTCGTTCATATTTCGACCGACTATGTCTTCGATGGGAACAAGATGGATCGGTATGTAGAAACCGATGCTACCAACCCGGTTTCCGTGTATGGAAAAAGCAAGCTTCGTGGGGAATTGGCGGTCCTATCAGAACTCCCGACCGCCTTCATCGCAAGGACCGCGGTGCTTTACGGATGGAATCCGATAAGATCGAAAGCCAACTTCGTCACCTGGGTACTCAAGAAGCTCAGGAATGGCGAGAAGGCCACTCTGTTCGAGGATCAATGGATATCGCCGACCTTCGCCGACGATCTTGCTTCCGCACTGATCGGCATCTCGGGAAAAAACGAATCAGGGATATGGCACCTCGTGGGCCCTGATTGTCTTGACAGACCGAAATGCGGCAGGATGATAGCCGAGGTTTTCGAATTGGATGAGCGTCTGATCATCCCGGTCCCTTCAAGCTCCGTCCCATTGCCAGCGAAACGCCCGGCTTACAGCTGCTTGGATTCATCCAGAGTCGAGAAGCTGTTAAATAGGGAAATGATGCCTTTTGATGGAGGCCTACGGGAAATGAGGCGCCAGGAGCTGTCTGAAAGATGAAAGGGCTCGTATTATCGGGAGGATATGGCACAAGACTCAGGCCGTTGACTCACACGGGACCTAAGCAGCTCATCCCCATCGCGAACAAACCGAATATCCTATACTGCATCGAGGACCTGAGGGACGCAGGCATCACCGACATCGCCGTCATTCTCGGGAATGTCATGCCGGAGAAGGTGCAGGAGTTCCTCGGCGACGGTTCAAAGTTCGGGGTGAAGATCACATACATCGTCCAGGGAGAACCAAAAGGTATTGCCCAGGCCGTCAGCCTTTCTGAGGAGTTCATGGGGAAGGAACCGTTCGTGATGTATCTCGGCGACAACCTGCTGAAGAATGGGATCAAAATGATCCCTAAGAAGATGCAGGAAGAGAAGGCGGATTGCGTGATCTCCCTCATGCCTGTAAGCGATCCGCAGAGGTACGGCCTCGCCGAGCTCACTCCCGACGGTAAGAAAGTCATAAGAGCGGTCGAGAAGCCCAAGGAGCCTAAGTCGAACCTCGCGGTGATCGGCGTTTATGCATTCAACGAGACTTTCTTCAAGGTGTATCCGAGACTGAAACCATCATGGAGGAACGAGTACGAGATAACGGATGCCATCACCCTGCTCATAGAAAGCGGGTACAAGGTCATCCCGCACATGGTAGAGGGGTGGTGGAAGGACACAGGGAAGCCTGAGGACATACTTGAGGCGAACCACTTGATCCTCGATGGGGTCGAGTCATCAAACGAGGGCAGGATTGAAGACGGGGCTTCCGTGGTCGGGCGGGTCAAGATCGGAAAAGGCACCATCATACTAGGAAAATCGGTCGTCAAAGGTCCATCGATAATCGGCGAGAACGCAAAGATCGGACCGAACGCGTATATCGGCCCTTATACGGCCATAGGCGACAGATGTCAGATATCCAATGTCGAGGTCGACGATTCGATAGTCATGGATGATGCTGTGATCGACATCGACAAGAAGATCGTGAGGAGCATAATAGGTAAAGGATCGAAGGTCCTCAGTTCGGAAGGGATGCTCCCTAAGGGAGAGAGACTCATCATCGGCGAAAATACTACGATAATGCTTTGAGCCGACGGCCGCGACCTTATCCGAGGGGGAGTTTTTTAGATCGCCTCATTGAGCGTTCTACTGTTTCGCAATCTTTATGTCCTTCGGAGGATCGACATACTTGAAAAGGAAGAACCAGAAGAACGCCGTCCATGCAAGGAATATCAGTATGCCCAAATTCTCATGGAACCATAAAAGGGCCGAGTTGCCCCACCATGAACCGGCACCTATCGTCAGAGCGATCCTGATCAGATTTGCGAACCACGCTAGCACCAGTCCGAGCACCAGTCCGATAACGAGCCTTCTCGTCAAGACCGCGTGATTGCTCAGCAGGTAGCCCATATATGCGCAGAAAAAGATGATCACGGACCAAAGCCCGCTGCAGCCCAGTGCTATGCCGACCGCGCCAGGGCTTCCGTCTGCCTGAGTGTAATGTATGAAAGAGCCGATGCCGAAAGTTGGCGAATAAGTTGGAGTCGCCTGAATCCCGATCAGATTCGCGATGAAGCTCGCGGGGATCGAGACGAGATAGTGAACCCATACAGAACCGGCGGCCTGCTCCGGATCCCCGATGGTCGCACTGAGTATTGCCAACGGAATCAGCAGGAATATCAGGACGAGGAACAGGAATATGAACGTGAAATCCCGCTCCATCGAGAATTTCTTCGGTATGCGATCGTAGAATATCAAAAGGAATGCTAGTGCGATTAGGAGATAGTCGGCGTTCCCGAGTTCCGGCATATTCGATACAAAGCGGTTGTAGAGATAGTCCAGAATGATGATTAGGATCCCGAATAGAATGAAATAGGGTTTCAGGCGGTTTTCTAGGGTGAGCTTCCTGATAATTCGCTCTCCAATCGTCTCGCGATGCGGGCGCGGGAGGTCGGCGGCTTCCTTCCCGCCCGGTGCCCCCTTCGGCGTGAGAACTGCCCTCAGCAGCATGCAACCGATGCCGACCCCCATGAATATCGCTTCGAAAAGCAGGATCGGGTGCAGCGACCAGAACGCAAGGTATATCGCCGCAAGTATCGACGCAACGCCTATGGCCAACATGTAATTGAGCGACTTGGGCCTGCTCAGAACGCCGATAAGACGGCCCAACGCCCCTTCCTCATTACCCATGATATGCATAGTTAGTCTGGATTGTACTACTATATCTTTCGCTTCAACAACACTGTGATAATGTGATTCCCAGGGATGCCAGATGTCCCGGCACACTTTCGGCGCACTCCTCATTGTCGGTTTATAGAGCGCGACGGCGACGTGACGTCCGATGCATGTCGGATCGGATCTGCGCCTGGAGATTCAGCCGTGGGCCTTCAACGTGCTCGTCGCGCCGGAGGACATCGCGCTAGGGCTGCTCAGAAGCCGCCTCGGCCATGGGCAATTTCTGTCGCTTTACGTCTGCGGCAACTACTCCCGGCTGCTCAGCAGTATCAACCTCAGGAACGTCGAGTTCGACGTGAGGCGGGCTTTCACGGCGTCGCAGCTGCTGAGCATCGCCGAGGACGCGCACCACACCTTCGTCTTCATCGAGCACGACCCGACGCTCTACTCGGAATCGGATGGGATGATCGAGTACGTCTCCCTCGCCCTCAGGGAGCTGTCGCGGGAATCGACCGTCGTCCTGTACGCGTCCGGATTGGATGACACGCTGCGAGCGATCTCGATCAAGGCCGATCGCATTTTCTGTCTTGAGAGGAGCGCGGCCCGCCCCGATCGCCCACAGCGACGGGAGGCCCGCGGAAGGATGCGATACAGTCAGATCTCCGGATCGCAGAGGACTCTGGAGGAGGTCTGATGGGCAGGAGCTTCGAGAGCGTGAGGATGGGGGTCAAGGAGGTCACCGAACGGTGGGCGAAGGCGAGGAGGGCGCTGAAGAGGGAGGACCAGGAGTACGCCAACAGGATCATCGAGATGGCCAAGAAGCACGCCAGCGAGGGGTTCTACGCATTCGACGACCCTCTTGAGGCGGCGGTGTTCTCCGCGCTCGTCGAGATGCTGAAGGAGATGGACGGAGAAGATGTGGATCCTTGACGCGCGATACGCCGGCGGCGTAGAACTGTGGGTCAAGGAGGGGCGAGGATGCAGGAGGATGACGGAGGCTTACCGCCCGTGCTTCCGCCTGCACCTACCCGACCCGAGCCCGCATGTAGGGATGATAGAGACGCTGGAGAGGGACTGCGCCGCTGAGGAATGCAGGTTCAGGACCATCCACGGGTGGCTGGACGGTTACAAGGTGTACGCCGGCAGGGAGGTCGCCGAGAGGATAGAGAGGCAGACGCGCATGGCCGCGAGGCTCTACGACGTCGACGTAAGGGCGGAGCAGCGGTTCATGGCGGAGAGGGGGCTGTTCCCCTGCGGCGCGGAGGGCGAGCAGCGGATGACAACGGACTTCGAGTCGCCGCTGACAACCATGGGCATAGAGGTGAATGGCAACCCGCAGCTCGACAGGGATGTCACGTCGGTGAAGGTCGATTCCGGCGTAATCGAGGGGCGCGAGAGGAATGTCTTATCGGACCTCTTCTCGGCGATCGAGTCGGCCGACCCGGACGTCCTGCTCTTCCCGAACGCGGACTTCTGGATGCACGTGATCGCTGAGAAGGCGGAGCGCTACGGCCTGAAGGAGAGCTTCAGCAGGGGCGGCGGGTTCTCGAAGATCGAGTCGAGGTCCTATTGGAGCTACGGCAAGGTCAACTACAAGTCCGGGGCGCTGCTGCCGCGCGGGAGGCTGCTGATAGACACGGAGAAGAGCTTCACCTACGAGGCCGGGGGGTTGAAGGGGGTCCTGCTCGCGTCGCGCCTGACCGGCATCCCCCCGAACCTGACCTCCAGGCTGACGCCGGGGACGCTCGTGTCATCGTACGAAGCGTACGAGGCGATCAGGAGGGGCATCTCGATCCCTTTCAGGAAGAGCGACCCGGAGAGGGTCAGAGGGTTCTCAGAGCTCAGGGCAGCCGACCGCGGCGGGATGACCTTCCAGCCGGAGCCGGGCGTGCACGGGAGGTGCCACCAGATAGACTTCACCTCGCTTTATCCGTCGATAATGGTGAAGTTCAATCTCTCGCCGGAGAGCCTCGACTCTCCCGGCAGGGAGGGATTCCTCGCGGAGGCGATCGGCCCGCTCCTGCGGCTAAGGGTGCAGACCAAGGAGCGGAAGAAGACGGAGCCCGGGTGCGCTGGGATGGACTCGGTTCTGAAATGGATGCTCGTCACCTGCTTCGGCTACACCGGCTACAGGAACGCGAAGTTCGGGAGCATAGAGGTGCACGAGAGGATCACGTCGATAGCGAGGGACACGCTGCTGAAGGCCAAGGACATAGCGGAGGACATGGGGTTCGAGGTGCTGCACGGGATAGTCGACTGCCTCTGGGTGAAGGGGGGGCCGATCTCGGGCCTGAAGAGCGCGGTCGAAGCGGACATCGGCATACCGACCGAGGTGGAGACATACGACTGGCTCACCTTCCTCGAGATGGCCGACGGGTTCGGCGCGTACAACCGGTACTACGGGAGGCTATCGGACGGGAGCATCAAGAACAGGGGCATCATGGCGAACAGGGGCGACTGCCCCGCGTACATAAAACGCATGCAGCTGGAGATCCTGGACGAGATGAGCGGCGCGGCGAGCCCGGAGGAGCTTGCGAAGGTCGAGCGCGCGGCCAGGAGGATTCGGGACAGATATGCGGCAGGGCTTCGCAGCGCGGACGTCGGTGAGATGGTGATAAACCGGAGGATAGGCAGGCTCGAGTACGGGAGGAGCTGCATACAGGAATCGGTGCTGAGCGCGTACAGGAGGCTCGGAGTGGACCTCGAGCCGGGGATGGTCGCCGGGTATGTTGTGAGGGATGCGGAAAGGCGCATCGTCGATACGGAGTGGGACGCCAAGGGGTTCGATGCAGGGCATTACGAGAAGCTCTTGGAGAAGGCATGGTCCGAGGTCGATTTCTCGTTCGCCGCGCTGAGAAGGAGTGCGGGCATAATGCGATTGGACCTGAAAGACGCTTGAGAACAGATGAGAATCGATATCACTTCTTTGAAGGGATCTTGGCGCCCTTCTCGCCGGCCAATCTGAACGCCTCTTCTATGAGCTCGTCCAGCCAAGCATCGTTCCAATACTTCACCGAATCATCAGAGTTCAATGAGGGTTCAATCTTCATTCAATTTCACCCTTGATATAGGTAATAATGTGATTTTACGTTATATCAATGTTCGCGAATCAAAAGTGTTCATTTGACCAATATTATATCAAGAAAATGGAATTGTTTATTATCCAAGAGGCGTATCACCGAACATAGACGCGTTTGAGAGCGCGAGGAAGCGAGGTGCTGGAAGATGACGGAACTCGATGAGGTCGACATCAAGATACTGAGGATATTGAACGGCAATGCCCGGAAGAGCTACAGGGACATCGCAAAGGAGCTCGACCTGTCGTTGACCACGGTCTCCAAGCGGATAAAGCGCCTAGAGGAGGACAGGGTCATCCTCGGCTATGCGCCGATACTCGACCAGGAGAAGCTCGGGTTCGACATAACCGCGATCATAGGGATCAAGATACTGCACGGGAGGATCATCGAGACGGAGAAGGCCCTCGCGAAGGACCCGGCCGTATACGCGGTATACGACTCCACCGGCGATTGGGACGCGATCCTTCAAGCGAGGTTCAGGACGAGGACCGAGCTGAACACTTTCGTCAAGAAGGTCCTCGAGCACGAGGACATCGAGAAGACCTACACGCAGATCGTCCTGAACGTCACAAAGGATGAGAAGCGTATCCTGGTATAGCGGCGATTTGGGCTCTCGGCCTGACGACGACCCTGCCGTTCGCGTTCATATTGGATATGTAGTACGAGTAGACGCCCTGCACGTTAAAGATGCATGACCAGTACTCGCCAGGAGACACCATCATGCCGCTAGCGAAGATCTCCGAGGGGTGCGGGCCGAAGGCGTCCACATATCCGCTGATTATGGATATCCCGGGCGGCGGCGCCCATTCGGTGTTGCGCCAGATGACCCTAGTCCCTTCCTCGATCTCCACCACGGCGGGAGCGAAGGACCCGCTCGATATGTCCACGTATACGGAGGGCGCGTCGGTCGGAACGGACTGCAGGGCGACCGGAGCCGGCTGCAGCAGGGTTCCTGCGGCATCCGGGTAGTTCCCTGCCTGAGCAGGGTGGCTTTTCGCGTATGCGCGCCTACGGGAATGGCGGACAGCTACGGCCGCGATTATGACCGAGATCAGCAGCACCAGGAGGACGATGAAGTTCATGAGGCCGATATCATCCTTAATGAAGCTCCAGATAGAATTGAGCAGTCTCGTCACCGGGTCGCCGGCCGGCACGCCGACCTTGATTTGCACGACAGTGGAGAGATGCTCGGTGCCGTCTATTATGGCGAACGATTGCAGGTAAAGCGTCCCGTTGGAATCGCTGGGGGCAATGACGTTGTCCTCCGAGAAGTTGCTTGGCGTGGAGCCGCTGTGGGACGCACTGATATGGTCCATTGCATTTTCCGAATAGCCCCATTTCAAGTAGGTCTGGCTGATGGCCAGATTGCCCGTCCCGGTCACGACCCATTTTATTGTGAGCACTTCGTTCTCGGTCACGGTGGCAGGGAAGTCCACTATGGCGGTAGACGGGCCTGAAACGGCTTTGACGGCCGCGAGCGCGTCGATCAAGCCCCAGCCTGTGGAAGAGTCCCATCCCGAGCCCCCGAGGCGCCCGGCGGTGTTGTTGATGGTCCATCCGATCTCGGTCGGGGTCAGCCCCGGATTTATGGAGAGCATCAGGGCGGCAACGCCTGCGACGAACGGAGTGGCTGTCGATGTGCCGTCGAGATATTGGTAAGAGTCAGTTGGTTTTGTGGAATATATGCCGGTACCGGGGGCCATTATGTCGAGCATATTGCCGTAGTTGCTGAAGGATGCCCTATTGTCGTACCTGTCGATGGCGCCGACCGCTATGACCTCCGGGTATGCGGCGGGATACGCCACGCTACTAGCGCCCTCGTTGCCAGCGGCTGCTGTAAGAACTACGCGGTGATCGACAGCGTATTCGACGGCGTTCCTGAGGGCGGTTGTGGAGGAGTCCACGCCGAGGCTCATCGTGATTATGTCGGCGCCGTTGTCGACGGCATACTGTATCCCCTGCGCCACTGTGACATCGGTCCCCTCCCCGCTGTCGTTCATGACCTTGACGGCCATTATCTTGACCTGCGCGACCCCGGCTACACCTATGCCGTTGTTCATCACGGCCCCTGCGACGCCGGCCACGTGCGTACCGTGGTAGATCTGAAGATTGGGCATCCATTGGGTCCCTTGGTAACCGTTGATGTTGTCATCCATCGGATCGTTGTCGTCGTTCCAGAAATCGTAGCCGAAATGACCGCTGGAATCCTTCCACATGTTCGCGGTCAGGTCATCGTGGGTGTAGTCGACCCCGGTGTCCAGCACGGCGATGGTGACGTTCTTGCTGCCTGTGACGTAGTCCCATGCTTTGCTCGCATTGATCTTTTGCAGGCCCCATTGATCCATCGAGTAGTATTGGTCGTCAGGTACGAGGGAGATGTGGGCCGGCTTCTCTCTTTCTACTGCGTCCACACCGGCGATACTCGCGATATCACCCATCATGGATTCATCCCAAACGGTCCAGAAGGCGAGCCGCATCTGTTCTGAGAACTCAACGGACGCGCCGCATCTGTCGGCGAGCTCGAGTATCGCCGGCATCGCGGATCCGTCCGAGTAAGATATCACGAGCCTATCCGTACCAGAATTGTGCATCGGCGAGCTGGCTAGAGAGAGCTGACTGCATGACGATAGGAGAAGTATCAACGAAACGGTTACAACTGCTGCACCCAAGCGTTTCAATCTGCATCACTCGCGGAGCACTTTACCAGTCGAGGCTGACATGGCAAAGGGAATGGCCGATATTAAGTTGCCCAACTATAAAGAAATTGATATAGAATTCCTGAATTCCCAGGGACTGTTCGCACACTTGGACGTCGGGCGGAAAACTCCGATGGCTCAGTGCGCCTAAATCATAAATAATCACTAGCGGCATCTGGCCGGTTGATGGACGTATTGATTGCGGCGCTCATGGGGCTGATTCAGGGAATTACCGAATGGCTCCCTGTCTCCAGCACGGGGCACCTGGTCTTCGCCCAGCAGCTGCTTCACATCAACTCCGAGGAGATGATCCTATTCGACCTCGTCCTCCACGCGGCGACCTTGGTCTCGGTGACCATCTTCCTGAGGAATGACCTGAGGAGGATAATCCCAGCCATGTTCCGAGGCAAGGACAAGCTTGATGCCGAGGGGATTAGATCGAAGAGACTTGGCTGGTTCGCAATCATCGCGACGATCCCGATAGCGATAGCAGGAATAATAGAGAGCAAGTTCCTGAAGGACATATTCTCGACCGCCGCGCCGACGGCCGTCGCCCTTCTAGTCACCGGGCTCATGCTATGGGTGGCTGAAACGCCGAGGCTCAGGAAGCAGAAGAGCGACCTGGGGTTGAAGGATGCGGTGATCATCGGCCTATTCCAGGCGATCGCTGTCCTGCCGGGCATATCGAGGAGCGGTTCGACCCTATCGGCCGGATGCTACGTCGGGTTCAGAAGGGACCTGGTTGCAATCTTCTCGTTCCTGCTTTCCATCCCCGCCATACTGCTGGCTCTGGCGTATGGAATCGCCTTCCTGGGACAATACGAGGTCGATTGGATCAGCATGATCGTCGCTGCGGTGGTCGCCGCCATAACTGGCGTCATCGCGCTGAAATGGCTGTTCGGGCAGATACAGAGATTCAGGCTCAGATGGTTCGCTGCATACTGCTGGGCGGTCGGCGCGGCGGCATTGCTGCTGCTCGCGATGTTCGGATGAAAACAAAAGAGAGGAGCTTAAGGGTTTTTTGAAGGGGCCGCGATGGCCCCTTCGATATAGAGGTTTAATCGGTTCGGATCACTTCTTTGGCGTGTCTTCCAATTCATCCAGACCGAGCAGTGACTTCTCGACTTCGACCGCTGCCGCGATCTTCTTCTTCTCGTCCGCTTCGCGCTCCATCTTCATCCTAGGCATTATGATGAAGACCATGAGGACCACCACTACGACGATTATTGCGAGCAGCGCCACGAGCCAGGAATAGGTCTCGAGGAAGCCGGGCTTGGGATTCTTGACCGTCGGATCCGTCCCGTTCTTGAATTCCTCCATGTCAGTCCAACCGTCGCCATCGTAGTCGGTCGTTCCGTCTGATGAAGCGGTCGTGCTGAAGTACCTTCTCTCCCAGAGGTCCGGCAGGCCGTCACCGTCCAGGTCTGCGATGATCTGCAAGGCGATGACTTCCGATGACGTGTTGGTGCTGTTGGTCTTCTGAGTAACGGTGACTGTTATGTCGCGGGTCGCCTCGTAGTTGTAGTACCATATCAGCGTCGCCCCGGTCACGTTAACGCTCGTGTTCCAATCCGTCTCGAGCTTCCAAACGATGTCGAGCTGGCTCAGCGAGTAGATTGAACTGGCCCCTAGGCTGACCGAGTAGGATATCTCCTCTCCGGCAGACAGTATGTCCGAATACTTGTTGCTCGTGAAAGTCGGACCGATGATGGTAAAGGCGATGGCGGCCTCGGTCCTTGCGACAGACTTCTCTTCCGGCGCGCTGGTCGCTCCTAGCAAGACCGCAGCGAAGCTTGCCGACAGCATGATTATTGCAATCATTGCAACCAATAAGATGCCTTTCTGTTTCAGCATGATTACCACTCAGATCCACCAATGCGGACTTAGCCAATAAAGGCGCTTTCACTCTAAAAAGATAGCGATTAATAGGTAGGGGAGGGCGATCCTATTGTTAGATAGGGTTATCTATCGGGATTGAATCGACAGGAACACTTGAAGGCCCGGGATAAAACACTGTATATAGACATGACACTTGGAATATCAGGCGACATGTTCTCCGCCGCCTGCTACGCTTTCATGGGAGAGGCGCTCAGAGAGGAATTCCTTATGCGAACGAGGAAGGGTTGCATGGGGCTCGGAGGCAACATGGAACTGCGCGAATTTTCATGCGGTTCTGAGCGAGGGTATGCCGTCGCTCACATTTTCCCTAGATGGGAGAGAGGCATATCGGCCAGAGAAGCGAGTGAAACGATAGAGAGGATTGCGTGCGACCTCGAACTATCCTCCGAGGGAGAGAAGTATGCAATGTCAATCTTCTCGGACCTAGTCAGAGCCGAGTCCAAGGCGCACGGGGTCGGGACGGATGCAGTCCATCTGCACGAGATAGGCCGCCCTGCGGGGCTGATTAACATCGCCTCGGCGGGGTTGTGCTACGACCTGCTTGAACTCGGAGCACGCGAGATCGTGGGCTCGTTCATATCAATTGGAAGAGGCGGAGTCATGACGGAGCACGGGTGGCTAAGCGTCCCCACGCCCGCCAGCGCCGATCTCTTGGCCATGCTTAAGAGCAGCCCCGGACCCTCTGATGGCGAAATGGCGACGCCAACGGGGATCGCGATAGTGAAGAACCTGATATCGAAGCAGGTTGACAATCTCCCGATGCCGGGGAGGCAGGGGGTTGGATTCGGTAGCAAATCCTTTGAAGGTGTTGTCGGTTACACCAGATTGTTCGAGAAGGACGGACCTGTCAATGAAGGTGAATGAATGGGCAGACTGAAGGCCATACTCTTCGACCTGGGAGATACTATAATCGCCGAGTTGGACGGCCCGGCCGATATCGATAGCACCGACTTCGACATCTTGGAGGGCGCGGAGGAGGCGCTTTCCGAACTGAAGAAGCGATACAAACTGGCCATAGTGTCCAACACCTTCACCTGGGGAGACAGAGAGGTGACTGGAGCCCTGGCGAGGAAGAACCTCACACGATACTTCGACGCAATAGTGACCTCGGTCGATGCGGGCAGCAGGAAGCCCGAACCAGGGATTTTCAACAAGGCCCTATCGATCTTGGGGTGCGCACCGCCCGAGGCGGTGATGGTCGGGGACAGGGTCGAGACCGACATGGCCGGGGCAAACAGGATGGGCATAACGAGCATCCTCTGCCGGTGGAATGGACGTTATTCCGCGTGTGTAGATTCCGAGGAAGACCTGCCTGATTACATCATAGCGTCAATAGGAGATCTTCCAGCTCTGGTGTCAGAAATCGATGAAGCGGAATAAAAGCAATATCGTCTCGCCACAAAAAATTGCATATTACATGGTTAAGCCGACTACAATGGACCAATTGGATTGGCCAGTGAGCGATTTCGAAAATCGTATTTTCGCTAGATTTGATATTGATGGGCGAAATATATAATAAAGACACGCGACAATCCAGAAAGCATTATATATTCACAATATTATCAATCAGTTATAGAAGGGATGCTTGTATGATAATGAGAAAGGTAATGAGCTTAGCATTGGCTATAGGAATGTTAGGAGCCGCTTTTTTGGCTTTGGCTATTCCGGTAAGTGCTGCCGGGGATCTCAATGTGGAGATTTCTTCAATTGACGGCGCAGGCGCCGCTAAAGAAATGTTCTTCACGGGCGACCCCATCTACTTCAAGGTAGATTACAAGATTGGGACCACACCCGCAGGGAATGCACTAGTTGACGTTAGGATGAGAGATGTTGGTGGAAATGATGTTGGCAGAATACAGGCTGGCGGTTGGCATGCCACTGCCCCAAGTTATTTCACAACTTCACCATCAGCTACCAGATTGGGATTCTATGACAGCAACGCGACTGGTGTCTACTTCGATACCACCGGGATGGGGAGCAATGCCGCCATGGCGGCGGGCAATACCTACTATCTTGAGGTGAGCCAGCACAACACGAGTGCTATTTTATTCACAGCCCCGGTGCAAATATTAGGGCAGGGCGTTGTGGCTGATCCCGCACAGGACGTTTATGCGCCCGGTCAGAAGGTCAAACTCAATGTGACTGTCGACTACAATGACAAGATCAATGTCACCATATGGAATGACAACGGCGACTGGAACAGATCCATTGCCTCCTGGAACAACTCGGCTTTGACCGGGTTCAGCTGGAACGTGGAATGGACCATCCCCAGCGGCATCGCTGAGGGGACTTACGTCATCCAAGTGAACCAGAGCGACGACCAGACTCAGATCTTTTCGCAGAACATTGACATCGGATATTTCTATCTAGAGGCCTCGTATGACAAGTGGGTCTATCTCCCGGGAGAGAAGGCGGTCATATCTTGGGTCGCTCGATCGGTGGTAGACGATTCAATTGTCGATGTCAATCTGAGTTGGGACATGAATTACATAGACTCATTGACAGGGGTTAGCAAGTGGATCAACACGACCACATCTGTGACCGAGAACCCGTTCACCGTGACCCTCCCGTCGCAGGCAAATATCAACAACCCAATATGGTTCCCCTCATGGGGCGGTTGGGTTGACATCGCAGTGAATGTGACGATGAAGAATGGCAACCAATCTGCAAATGCAAAGGAACCGATGTTCCTTGGAGAGCTTCAGACTTCGACCGATGTGCTTGGGGGTACGTATAGGCCCGGAGAGGTCGTCGGAGTAGATACGGAAGTGAATGTCTGGGACAGTTGGATGGGCAGCTACCCGGTTGAGAATGCTTCAATCGCCTTTGTGATGTACGACATGAATGACAAGGTTGTCAACATCACATTGACGACAGTGACCACCGGGAGTCCTGGAGAGGTTGTGATTGCATTCACGATACCGTCTGACATCAAGGCAAATGAGTGGTATCAGATAGTCGCAACGACATCGAAGCTCAGCTTCACCGACATATCTTCGGATACGTTCTGGGTGAGTTCGTCATTGGACATCACGGTCTTGACCGACAAGGAGACTTACACCTGGGGAGAAGATATCAAGGTGAATCTGAAGCTAAACATGGGCGGCGCAGCTGCTACACCGGACACCGTCGAGTATTGGTTGAGTTTCAATAACGGAGTCCAAACGCCCCACGTAATAAGCGTCTCGAACGCGACATCGTTCGTTATACCGGTCCCAGCTGGATCGCAGGGTGACGCAGATGTTGAAGCGATCGTCTCAATTGGTGATGTGACAAATGATGATAGCTCTGGCACCATAACGATCGTGCCGCTGATTTTGGAAATTGGCGTATCTAGTGCCAACTACAGGGGTGGCGATAAAGTTGACTTCACCGTACTCGTATCCGGGGAAAGTGCAGGGTTCTCTGTAAGGTACGACATTTGGGACGCATATAACATCCCGGTTCAGAATGGAGCGTTGACCCTAGTGGGCAACAAGGCTAATTTCAGCTTGTCGATACCCAAGGACAACCCGTCAACCAGCTACAGCGTGCGCGTAATAGCGAACAACAATGCAGGCATTATCGTAGCACAGACGGCTGGCATCAGTTTGATCAAGAACTACATGCTTAGCGTGGACATCTTGACTGCTCCGGCATCGGCATCTGGCGCATACACAGCAGGCCAGGAGCTGAAGGTTTCCTTCACCATAACCAAGATGAGCAGCGAGCTTGCGAATGTCTCCTTGGTCTACGCGGAAGTTTGGCTTGAGACCTTGGTCGGCGGGGACTACATCTGCACTGGCGAAGTAGGGTACTTCACCGGAATGAGCGGCGAACTGACCATCGTGTTGCCTGCAGAATTGGCGGACAACATATACGCAGTCGGTGTAGAGACCGATCTAACCGACGATTCGTTAACGATGGTTACCGTCAGCTCAAACGCGGGAGGCTTTGCGTCTAACGTAGGTGGCAACATGTCCATGACCGACCTGATACTCGCAATCATGATGGTCGTCGTCATACTGATGCTCCTGTGGCAGATGATAAAGGGCAGGGCAGCAGCGGCTGGTGCAGGCGCGGACAAGAAGCCGGCAGAGCCGAAGGCGAAGGAAGAGTCCTACGCACCGAAGGCAACAGTGACCTGCGCTTCTTGCAGTTCGCCGATAGAAGTGGCGACCTCGAAGAGGCCGATAGAGGTCATGTGCCCGAAGTGCGGCAAGAGCCAGATGGTTAACTGAGCGCGCAGCACAGTAAAACCCTTCAAACCCCTTAACATTTCTAATTTTTATCTCACTAAGCATGGCTCATCTCAGAATTATTATATCACGTATCCATTCCAAAGCTTGTCTTTGGTGGGATGAAATCTGAGAAAAAAAGCGGCCGTCATTGGAATGGGATATGTCGGCATCCCGCTCTCGTGCCTTCTTGCGAAGGCTGGTAACGACGTCGTAGGAATCGACATAGACACCGAGAAGATCAGCCTCCTGAATGCGGGGAAATATCCTCTTAAAGGAGAGGAACCCGACTTGCCTGAGCTTTTGGCCGAGCAAGTGAAGGCAAAAACGTTCAAGGCCTCCGATGATTTCTCCGAATGCAAGGACGCCAAGGCTGTATTCATATGCATAGACACCCCGATAGACGAGAACAAGGTTCCGAGGTTCGACCACCTCATCGATGCGGTCAACAGCGTAGGGAAGAACATTTCCGCCGGCGCCTTAGTCGTGGTGGAGAGCACCATAGCGCCTGGAACGATGCGCGGGAAGATACTGCCGGCCCTTGAGAAGAAGAGCGGGCTTAAGGCCGGGAAGAACCTGTTCCTAGCCCACTGCCCTGAGAGGGTCATGTCCGGCAAGCTGCTCAACAACCTGAAGAACGTCGACAGGGTACTCGGGGGGTTCGACAAGCGCAGCACCGAGATGGCGATCGAATGGTACACCCCAATCATGAAGGCAAAACTACACCCGACCGACATGACCTCGGCCGAGGTGGCGAAGACCGCGGAGAACGCCTACCGCGACGTGCAGATAGCGTTCGCGAACGAGGTCGGACTGATCTGTGAGAAACTAGGGCTGGATGCCTTCGAGGTCCGGAGGCTCGTCAACACCTGCCCCTACAGAGACATGCACATCCCCGGGGCGGGAGTCGGAGGGCACTGCCTGCCAAAGGACCCGTGGCTGCTTGCCTACGGAGGGAGAGAGGCCGAGCCAAAGCTCATCCCGACGGCGAGAAGGATCAACGACTCGATGCCAGCCCATGTCGTGGAGATGGCCTTAGATGCCATGAAAGAGGCAGGGGTCAAGAGGGGCAAAAGCACGTGTGTCGCCGTATTCGGGCTTGCGTTCCTTGACAACTCAGGGGACACGAGGAATTCGCCCGCAAGCACTGTGATAGGGCTTCTGAAGGGTAAATACAAGATCATAGGACACGACCCCTATGTCGATGATTTCGAGGGGGTTGAGATCGTCAAGGACATCGATTCCGCCCTGAAGATGGCGGACTGCGCGATATTCCTCACGAAGCACAAGGAGTACACGATGCTCACGATGGATCACATAGCCGGCTTGATGCGGAGCAAGGTCCTCATAGACGGCCGGAACAGCTTCGAGAAGCACAGGGCGAAGCAGCTCGGGATCACCTACAGAGGAATAGGAAAAGGCTGAGCGGTCAGCACATAAGCTCTTTGATGCCGGATCGAAGCGCAATTTTCGGCGTGTATCCGAGAAGGCTCTGGGCAGAGCTGATGTCTGCATGGCTGTACTTTATGTCGCCAGGCCTGGGCGCCACGTGCTTTACGCCGACCTTCTTCTCAGAGAGGGACTGCACGAGTTCTGCCAGTTCGTTCACAGTGCTGCCTTTGCCCGTCCCGCAGTTGAAAATCCGCCCTAGGGAAACTTTCGGCTTATTGACGATGATATCGATCATTCGGACGACATCTCCGATATGGATGAAATCCCGGGTCTGATTCCCGTCCCCATCGATGAGCAATGGGAACCCTTCTTTCGCTCGTGAGATGAACTTTGTCACCACGCCGGAATAAGGGCTCTGCGGGTCGGCCCTGGCTGAGTAAATGTTGAACGGGCGGACTGCGCAGACGCTCAGGCCGTATGCGGTTGCGAACGCCATTGTGTATTTCTCACCGCAAAGCTTGCTGACTCCATAGGGGCTCAGTGGATTCGTCGGGTGATCCTCCCCCAGAGGCACCTGTATCGGCTCACCGTAGATTGCGGCGCTGCTGACATACAGGAAGTTGCGTGCTTCATGAAGGAACGAATTCCATAGAAGGTTGACAGTGCCCAGGATGTTGTTCTCAGCGTCGAAAAGCGGGTCTTTCATCGATTTCTCCACGCTGACCTGCGCGGCGCAGTGCACGACCCAGTCCGAGTTCTTCAGGAAGCGACTCAGGTCCTTATCCTTGGCGATATCGGCAGATTTCGTATGCTTTGCTGCTTCCGGGAATGGACACGGACGGTTGTCGATACCTGTCACCTCGTGTTCCTTAGCGAAGTGCTCTACGAGGTATGATCCTACCTGCCCTGAGCTCCCGGTAACGACCATCTTCATTCGATTTCATCCCCAACTGAAACTGCGATGCGCTCTCGGATTGGAATCACTTCAGAGGAACCACCGAATTCGACCTGGCGGATTTCATGGCGGCCTCCGCAATCCGTATCGTCTCAGTAGCGTCGAACCCTGTCACCAGAGGGGTTGAGCCTTCCTCTGCCGCTTTGAGGAAGTCCACTAGCTCCCTCCTGAGAGGCTCTTCCTTCTTGAGATTGATGTTCCGAGTCTGATACTCGAGACCGAGGTCGAAGAGGTTCGCGGGGTCGAAATCCTTGAGTGTGGCCGAACAGACGTCGATGGACTGTGATGTGTAGTCGAATTCGACGAACTGGTTGCTGCATGTCATCGAGAGGGACCTGACCTTTGTGGGTGTCAGCCAGTTAACCTCGACCATCCCAGTCACACCGTTCTCGAATTCGATCACGATAGTGGCGTGGTCCTCGAATTCCTTGTTCTTGAACTTCCCGGCTGTAGCATAAACGCGCTTCGCAGGGGCGCCGGACAGGTACTTGAGGACGTCGATGTCATGAACGCCGAGGTCCATTATCACGCCGACGTCTTTTATCCTCGAAGGGAACGAGGATACGCGCCTCGCATGTGCCGATATCAGGGAGCCAAAGGCGCCTCCCGTGAGATTATTCTTCGCGAAGCTGACGACCGGGTTGTGCCGCTCTATGAATCCGACGGCGAAAGTGACCTTCTTCCGCTCGGCCATCTCAGAGAGCTCCTGCAGCTTGCTGGACACCCCTGTCGCCGGCTTCTCGAGGAGGACATCCACCCCGGATTCAATCGCCATTTTAGCGATCTCATAATGCGCCGATGTCGGAGTGACTATCGAGACCGCATCTACACCGGATGATAGCAGACCCTCTAGATCCCTGAAGTATTTCGTCTTGAACTTTGTGGCTATCCTCTCTCCGGCCTCAGGGTTCGAGTCGCAGACCCCGACGAGAGTGGATATCTCAGAAAGGACCCGGACGTGATTCTGCCCCATCGAGCCTGTCCCGATTACACCGACTTTCATGAGCTGACGATTGCCGAGGTGGCTAATAACGGTTTTCTATTTTCACGGTGCCGTCGAGCTCACAAATGGAAAAGAAGATAGGCCCTGCCGTCAATAATCATCCAATGACCACAGGGGCAGGAACGTCGAAGGTGGAGGGGGAGAGGCGCGGCATATTGCTTATATCGGCGCCATACGCTGCCATAGCCCTCTCGCTGTTCTTTGCCACCATGTGGATATTGGCCGTCATCGTCAAGGGGGATTGGACGCTCGGCGAGGATACGCTGAGCGAATTGGGAGGAAGCGGCCCTTCTGAATGGATTTTCAACTCTGGGGCCATCATCTCAGGAGTATTGGGCATACTATTCGCGGTGGGTCTCAATGCCCGATTGCGCGAGCTGCAAACGGGCAAGATAGGGTGCGCCGCATTCGCCTTCGCATCCATGTGTCTGATATTAGTCGGACTGTTCCCGATAGACACTGGAACGGCCCATGGAGTGGCATCTGTGACTTTCTTCGCGACTGCGGCCTTGGCTGTGATGCTGTTGCTGGTGCCGATCTTCAGAATGACAGGTGCGAAGGGAGCACCATTCATAACTTCCATCGCAGCGTTGGCGGCATCCTTCGCCGCATTTGCCCTTACCCCGCTGCCGTTCGCCGAGGCTGTCGCCGTCTCAGCCCTACTTGCCTGGTCGCTAGTGCTCGGCATATGGATGATCATCGATAGGATTCGATAAGTCTAAGAATAAACACCCCATTGACAGCCACAGAGTGACGGCCATGAAGAAAACGATGATGAACATCCTTGCGTGCCCGATGTGCAAGAACCATCCTCTTGAGCTGAAGGTCACAAAGGAAGACGATCGGGAAGTGATTTCCGGGACCCTCCAATGCAAGAAATGCGGGCTGAGCTACCCCATAGAGGACGGGATACCGAACATGCTCCCCCCTCAGCCTTGCTGCGGCCATTGATCTACTCTTTTTGAGCTTGGCCAGCTTGGGATTCCAGTATCCATTTAAGCAACTGCAGACTCTGGCTGGCGGCCTCGTCGAAATCCTCTTCCACCAGAACCTTGTCCCGCGCGTTGCGGATGTAGCCCTGGGGAAGGTCGTATTGCAGGGAGAAGATTATGCTGGTCCCTTCATTCACGGTCTTGAACTCCCAGCCGCCAAGAATCTTAAGGCCCTGCCTCGATTTGAGCAACAGCTTCTTGTTCCTGACATACTCGGAGACCTCGAGCGTCGTAAGGATGTTAGCCCCGCCGACCTTGAAGACCGTGTCATAAGCTGCGCCAGGGCCTGATTGGACGAAGCTGACCTGGTTTATGTCCAGGATGTTGGACATGAAGCTCTTCAGGTTCTGCCAATCTGCCACATAGTCGAACGCCCTGTCGATCGGGCATCTGATCGTGACAGAGTGCTTGAACGTCCCCAATTCTTCAGTCCTCCGCGAAATCTCTGACCTGCCGAGCCGCTCAAAGCAGGCATGCTCGCATACCTAAATTGAACAAAGCCTAGTGGTTGATAAGTCTTCCCTTGAATCCCGCTTGCTGCACACATATATAAAAGGCAGTCTCGGTCAATCGTCAGGTTCATAAGGTTATTCCGAATTGGACTTTTTTGCGATTCGCAGGGGCGATCTGAAAATGAAAGTGCTCATCGCTGACGAAATCTCCGAGAGAGGGGTATCAATACTGAAGAACTCGGGCCATGCCGTCGACATACGCACCGGGCTAAAGGAGGACGAGCTGGTCGCCATCATTGGAGGCTATGACGCCCTGATAGTCAGGAGCGCGGCGAAGGTCACGAGGAAGATCATCGAGGCTTCGAAGCTGAAGGTCGTCGGCCGCGCCGGCGTCGGCGTAGACAACATAGACCTGGAGGCGGCCACGCAGAAGGGCATCCTGGTCATGAACGCGCCGTCCGGAAACATAGTCTCGACGGCGGAACTTGCCGTGGCCTTGATCTTCGCGTTGGCGAGGAATGTCGCTCAGGCGGACAAGACCACCAAGGAAGCGAAATGGGAGAAGAAGAAGTTCACCGGCAGGCAGATCGCCGGGAAGACCCTGGGCATAATCGGCCTGGGCAAGGTAGGGGCGGAGGTCGCCAAGAGGGCCATCGCGCTCGGAATGATCGTCACCTCGTACGACCCGCTGATCTCCCCCGAGCTAGCAGTAAAGCT
>Ga0315281_10003133_pt1 | contig 24312 bp, 32 predicted proteins | sample YL17G07_0_MG_FD_204540 | JGI IMG/M metagenome (GOLD analysis project Ga0315281, IMG submission 204540) | Sediment microbial communities from Yellowstone Lake, YNP, Wyoming, USA - YL17G07_0 | ecosystem: Environmental > Aquatic > Freshwater > Lake > Sediment | place: USA: Wyoming | collected... | reverse complement strand
CGCGGCTTGCCCCGCTTGCCGAAAGCGTACTGTTGCGTAGCCAGAAACGCGCGGGTGGCGACTTTCTGCACGGTGTTGCTGTCCAAATGCTCGCCCAGCCACGACTGGCTGAACTGGGTGGCGTAGGTATGCAGGTCAAATTCCTGAAAGCCAAACTGCTCGTTCACGGCGCGAAAGGCGGCTGTGCGGGCGACTGCCGCTGGAGACTTCTTGGGGCCTGTGGGCATTGCCCGCGCCGCCTGATAGTCCGGCGATGGGCGCATCCGTGCCAACCGTTTCAGGCTTTCGCCCAGACAGGCGTTGTAGACCTGCCGCGCGCAATCCAACCGGACAAGCAAGTGGCGCTCGTCAGCGGGCGTTACCCGGAGTGGCAATTCGCAAATGAAGGACGGAGTCTTAGCGCGGCCCATGGGGGGCTTTCTTCTTCGGCTTGGGGCCGGGCTTGCGGCGGGGTGGCAGTTCCACCTGCAATAGGGGATTTGCATCCAGCAGTTTCAAGCCCAACCGAACTGCCTGGGTTCGGCCACAGCCATACTTGCGGCAAACGCGCTCCAGCATGGCCTCGTCACTTTCGTCAAAACGCAAAGAGATAAACGGCATGAAGTCATTATACACAAAAGCGTTACAAATTTCAAGGCCGGGTTCGGCGCTTCGCGCCGCCCGCCTTTGCGAAGCATCCCCACGGCTGAAGCTGGGGGCTTCCACGCGGGAATCTCGGTGAACGGCTTGCGAGCCGCTGAGAAGAAAGGCTTTCTGGATTGGCTGAAGCATAGCCGGGCCGATGTGGTTGCAGTGCAGGAAACCAAAGCCCATCCAGAGCAACTCTCGGAAGCGCTCTTGCATCCGCCTGGCTATCATGCCGCTTGGAACGCGGCGGAAAAGAAGGGCTACAGCGGCGTGGGGACTTATTCTAAAACACAGCCGCTAAAAGCCACCCGGGGGTTGGGCGAAGCGCGGTTCGACACCGAAGGGCGGGTGCTCATCAGCGAGTTTGAGCCGTTCGTCTTTTTCAACATTTATTTTCCCAATGGCGGACGCGGGCCGGAGTGGGTGGCGCACAAGCTGGCTTTTTATCGGCGATTTCTGGAAGTGGCGCGCGGCTACATGGAGGCGGGGCGGCCAGTGGTCGTCACCGGTGACGTCAATACGGCCTACGCTGAAATGGATTTGGCGCGACCGCGCGAAAACGCGCGCACGAGCGGCTTTCTGCCGGAAGAACGCGCGGGGATGGCCGAGTTTTTTGCCGCCGGCTTCATTGACACCTTCCGTCATCTGCATCCAACGGCCGTGAAATACACTTGGTGGGATATGGTGAGCCGCGCGCGTGACCGCAACGTGGGTTGGCGGCTGGATTATTTTCTCGTGTCGCCTGATTTGAAAGACGCCATCGTCGCGGCCAAGATTCACGACGATATATTCGGCTCAGACCATTGCCCGATTAGCCTGACGCTGGAAGTGCCCACCCAATGACCACCAAAGCACTGCGTTCAGGTTCTGACTATTACTTCAAGCGAGGTACGCCCTGAAAGAATCCGCTACCCTGCAACATTGCCGGCCCTGAGCAACTATTGCCCAGGAGTTGAAGTTCAAGTTGCAAGGGTAGACCATCTCCGACTCGATTTCGCCTACGACTTCCGACACTACTTCGTGACGGTGGTCTTAATCGCCTCCGGCGGGGACTTGAAACTGGCGTAGGAACTGGTCGGCCACAAAAGCATCGCCACCACGCAACGCTACGTTCACTTGTCCAACGCCCGGTTGACCGAGAAGTAGACGGAGATTTTCAATCGGCGAGGGGAACAGGCGGCAGAAAAATAGTGCGTATAGCCTCGAGGTTTATCAACGGCAAGGTTTCGGCTTGTTTTGATTATCTTACTGGCTATGCGATGCCCGCACCCAGTGCGCCGCTCGCTCCGCGGTTGCGGAGCAAACGACGGAGTGCTAGGCACGGGTGTCCAAGTGGTTCGGGTAGCCTCGCCGTTTAAGCCTTATGCGACCAATTGGACAGAGGCCGCGGCGCAAACATGACGCGGTCAGAAATCACCACACGCGCAGGCGGTTATGTGCGTGGAAGTTGGTAGCGGAGTATAATCAGCGCGGCATAAAAAAACTGCCCGCGACGTTGTAGCGTCCGGGCGGCGGCCAACGCGGGCGAGGCGTATGGCATCGGAATTGTAGCATGATCCGGGCCGTTCGTGATTCTCGCGAGCGGCCCGTTTGCTTTCAGAGAGGATTCTGACTTGACTAAAGTCATCGATTGGTTGATCCCTGAAAAGACACGGGAGGTATGACCATGACTCGTAAAGAGATAAAAGGAAAACTGGAGGCGCTACTGGAAATTCTACCTGACGACAAAGCCGAGGCCGTGTTGGACTTTGCCGAGTTTCTCCAGCATCAGGTGGGAACGCAACTGCCGGCGGCTGAAGAAGAATGGGATGACTGGGATCGCGCCATCATCGCGGCGGAGGAATACTGGTTTAGCCTGTCGGAAGAGACGCGTCACGCTTATATCGGCAGAACCGCCGCAGTGGTGGAAGGCCGTATCTTGGATGCCGACAGTGACCGGATGGCTTTGGAAGAACGTGTGCGCGCCCAATATCCTGACCTGCCCGTGCTCTATGTAGAAGGCGAGGCGGAACAATTCAAGCCGCTGGTGGTACTCAGCCCGCATTTGAGGTGAGGTCGTCATGCCCATCCAATTTCCTTTTGGAAGACCCTCTGGCGGCGAACCCCTGCCAGTCGTCGCGTTGCGACTGACGGACATAACCGGGAGAGCCACGTCGACTCTGACCGCCATTGTAGATACGGGCGCGGACGGCACACTTGTGCCGTTACCCATCCTGAGGGTGGCGGGCTTTAAATCCAGCCGGATCCGGCGCGAATTTGTGCCGGGCGGAGTTGGCCGTTCAGTGGAAACAGTGGTTGGCTACCAAGTGACCGTGCGGCTGGGCGAATTGACCTTACCCAGTGTGGATGTGTTTGGCAGTGTTCACATCGGTGATGTGATTTTGGGCCGAGACGTGCTCAACCAACTGGTCTTCACCTACGACGGCCCACGCCGTCTTCTCGACTTTCTCACCCCATGACCGCCTCCGCTCGCCGACACCCGCAAGCCGGGCGCGCCCAACCCGCTTCCATCCGCTTACACGAAGCGGGTTCACGCATGGCGCAATCCGCTGACGACTCCCCGCTTGATGGCTTCAAGCCAACCGAGATTAGGCCGATTCCCGAAGAGGTGGGGGAGTTGATGGCGGGAAGGGTGAGACTAAAGGGGATGATTTCGTGAGCGTTCCTCTACCTGAATTGAAGGCTCTATTGCTCAAATCTGGCAACCGTTGTGCGTTTCCGAATTGTGGCAAAGTGCTGTTCAAAGATGGCGACACCCCTGAAGATGCGGTCAATCGCAGTGAAGTCGCGCACATTGTTGCACAGCGCGAGGACGGCCCACGGGGCAAATACCCATTGCCAATGGAAGAACGGGATAAAGAGAGTAATCTCATTTTGCTATGCGAGGAGCACCACCATCTTGTTGACGACAAGACCAAGGTTCCGTATTTCACTGTGGAAAGATTGCGCCAGCTAAAGGAAGATCATGAGGCCAGAATACAAATGGCGGTGGACAAGGCCGTTGCGGAGCAACTTCAAGGCCAACTGAGTCAACCCCAATACATCCACGAAACGATTTACAGCACGTTGTTCAACGTCATTGGATTGCCCGCTTACGTCTACGGCGCACCGTGTGAATACGCCGATTCGCCCGAAGAAATCCGCAAACTGATTGTTCCCCCAAAGGACCGAAGCGAAATCTACCCTTACATCGTTCGTGGCAAGGAACTTTACGCATTCCAGGACCTCCGGCTTTCCGATGGCCCTTTTCAGAAGGTCATTGACCCCGGCACAGCGCAACCGTACTCGGCGCGGGAATGGTGGGACGACCCGGTAAAACTCCTGTGGTTTGTTGAATTGCTTAACCGCTCACTCAACAAACTCACCGGCCGTAAAGGCTTGCAGTGGGATAAAGAGCATAAGCGGTATTATTTTCAGCCGGATATATCGGGAAAGGTCAAGGAAATCTCCTACCGGCCTCTCAATAAGTCAGCAGCCTCGAAGCACGTTGTTTGGCAACCCATTAGCAAGCGGACCGGGCAACCCCACCCCTATTGGCTACATCGGGCAGTTAATTTGAGATTTTATCGTGTTGCCTCGTCGCAATGGTGTTTGAGTATGCGCCCCGAGTTTCGCGTGACGAAAGATGGCGTGACGCCGGAGGCTTCGGAGAAGATTGGTTCGAGAATAACGCGCAAGAAGAGCCGGATGTTCAACTACGACCTGCTCGGAGAAGTAAATTTTTGGCGAGACTTCCTCGGTGAGGGAAAGCCCCGCATTATCATGAATTATGGTCAGAGCCAGTATGTCATTGTCTCCACAGTGATGACATCCACCGAAATTGACTGGCCGGGCATCCCGGAGCAATATGCCAAGCCATTCAAGAACGTGGAGTATGCCGAAACCCTGTTCACATGGGCGGAGGTCGCCAATCTGGAGGCCACCGTAGATAGCGACGCAGATGATGAAGAAGATAGTGATTGGGATGAAGGTGACGGCAATGACGAGTAACCCAGTTGGCCCCGTCATCCATAGCCAATATCTGGGCGAACCTAAACTGGTCTTCGCTGATGGGCGAGAACACGTTGACCCGAAGCTCGGCATCTCCCGGTTTGGGCCGAAATCCTATAGCCCACGGCGGCGCCATCCAGCTAATGTTCGGGTTGGCTTTATTGGGACGGCGGACACGATTGCGACCACGAGAGATTGGATAAAGCAAGGCGCTGAAGGCGTCCCTGGTGACGCCAAACATCCTGAGTTTCCAGGGTGTATGGCAGATCGCGGATATTTTTCTGACCTGGAGTTTGATACGGATTGGAATGGTCAACTCTATCAGAAAGAGGTTGAGAAAATACTGGACATTCGGCGTTCACGCGACCGTTTCGAGGATTTATTGTTCCTCCTGGAAGAGAAGTTGCGGTTTCTTTCTCAGAAGGACCAACCGCCAGAGTACATTGTCGTAGCGATGCCAGATGAACTTTACCGCAAATGCCGTGTGGTGAACTATCGAGACAAGCATCTAGGCGAGGTTCACCGCGACCTGCGACGGGCATTTAAGGCTGTCGCAATGAAATACCACATCCCGACACAACTCGTCCGGCAGCAGACAGTGGATGGTCGTGAAAAAGACCAGCCTTCCAAAGTCGCGTGGAATTTCTTCACCGGACTCTACTTCAAGGCTGGAGGTTTTCCGTGGGGGCCAACCGGGTTAACTCCGGGGACCTGCTATGTGGGCATTGCTTTTTACCGCGCGCTGGGCTCCAACATATCCACGATGCAAACCAGCCTTGTCCAAGCCTTTGACGAGCATGGTGAAGGTCTTGTATTGCGCGGGCCGGAATTCAACTGGAATGCCACAGAGCAGGGAACGCCATCGCCACATCTTGATGAGGAACAAGCGCAGACTCTACTTAATACGGTGCTTGACCGTTACAAGAAAGAGACAGGCCAGACGCCTCAGCGGGTAGTGGTTCACAAATCTTCTAGGTTCTGGCCAGACGAAAGAAACGGCTTCAAGAATGCATTGAAGGAAAGAGTCACTAAGTTCGATTTGGTTTCGCTCGAAACCCGACAGAGTGCCGTCCGCTTACTGACGCCTAGTATGTATCCACCTTTGCGGAGCACGCGCTTCACAGTTGGCGACGTTGACTATCTCTATACAACGGGGTTTTTAGCCGACTTGGGACAATATCACAGTATGCACGTTCCATCTCCCATTCGAGTAACCGATCACATCGGGCAAGACACTCCTCGTGAGACTCTCTTGAGAGAGATTCTTGTGCTCACCAAAATGAACTGGAACTCGTCGCGGCTGGGCGGAAAATCCCCAATTACGCTTAGATTCTCCGACTTAGTTGGCGAAATTATGCGTGAGATACCGGCTGATCTTGATCCTCTGCCACAATTTAAGTTTTATATGTAGACTCTATCGAATCAGGGTCGTATCTCATGTCCGAGCGCACCGAAGTTCAGAACCCTCTCATCCGCTACGCCGCCGAGGTTGACTGGACGTTCATCCCGCAAGATGATGCCCTGACCCGGCGCGGCGAGACGGGCTTGTTCTTCGGCGACGTGCTGGCTGACTAACTTCGCGCCCTCAACCCGCGCCTGACCTTTGACCCGCAAAACGTCATCCGCCAACTGGAAAACGTGCGCGCGGGAATCGAGGGCAACCACGAGACCCTACTCTATCTGCGCGGGCAAAAGACGATTTACGACCGCCCAAAAGCGCGAACTCAACCTGACTCTGATTGGCTTTGAGTATCCCAACGCCAATGTTTATCACGTTTCGCTTGGATGTTAGCCGACCCCCTACCTGCGCTACTTTTTCTTCGCGCTCTTCTTCGCCTTGTCTTTCTTCTTCGCCTTGTCCTTCTTCTTCGCGGTTGGCTTGGCCTGATTCTTAACCTTCGCCGATTTCTTCACGGAAACTTTCTTCTTAGGTGCGGTTTTCTTGGTTGCCTTCTTCTTCACTACAGGCTGTGGCGGAGGTGCAGTTTCGGCGGGCACGGGGGCTGGAGCCGGTTCGGGTGTGGTAGGTGTTGGCGCAGGTTTAGGGGCGGGTTGGTCGAACATGAGAGTGCTCCTTGTGGAAGTGAAGGGGATGGCACAGATGTCGCTGGATATTACTGCGAAATATGCTACAGGCAAATGCGTGCGGAGGCGAGGTGGAACAGGCGTGGGAGACACCAATCCCCCTACCCTACTAAACCCAACACCCGTATTTTGTGATGCAACATTACTGCTGGTGTGCACGCAAAGGTTGTCAGGGAGAACGGCCAAGAAAAGGCGAGCCTGAGGTAGGATAGCAGTTGTGAAACCCCACCCTACCCGAGGCTCAGCATGGACTCTAACATAGAACTCATCACGGCGATTGCCCACCAGGTCGAAGCGTATCTCAAGCAAGCGGTTCAGCAACGGCAGGCGGCGGGCGAACCCGTCACCTTGGCGACACTGGAGACCGAGTTGCGGGAGTGTTTACGCCAAACCGGGGCGCAGGCGTTGAGCGAGTTTTTGAGTAGTGCTTTAGGTACGCCAGCGGCGACGGTCCCGTGTGCGTGTGGCGAGACTTTGCATTATCAGCGCCGCCGGTCAGCGGTGGTGGTGAGCGTGTTCGGGCGGGTGGGCTACACGCGCGCGTATTATGCGGGGTGTGCGTGTGGGCAGGGGCAAGCCCCCGTGGATGAGCAGTACGGGATTGAACCGGGGCAGGTGAGTGCGGGCTTGGCCCAGTTGTTGAGTCTGGCCGGGGTGGAGTTGCCGTTTGAACACAGTGCGCGGTGGTTGAAGGCGTTCTTGTTATTCGACGTGTCGGAGAATACCGTGCGGCAAGAAACCCAGCAGATGGGTCAGTTACAAATAGAACGCGAAGCCGCGCTGAAGCACCAGAGTCAGGATGAGGCTTATTTGCAAACCCGCTTGCGGGCGACGCGCTCAGTTCCCCAACGCTTGTACGGCCTGATTGACGCTGGGAAAGTGCGGATTGAACCCCGCGATTCGGCTGAAAAACAGGGTCAACCGGAAGCGTGGCGGGACATGAAGTTGGGGTGTTGGTGTGAAGCCGAAGCCGTGCCCCACGCCCAACGCTCGGTTCGGCAACAGGCCAAGTACGACCACCAGCAGGCGGTGTATCGCGCCAAAAACATACGCTACTATTGCGACATCACCGAGGCCGCGACCTTTGGCGAATTGATGTGGGCGCGCGGGGTGGAAGCGCAAGCCGATTTAGCGCCTGAGCTGGTGTTTGTCTGTGATGGCGCCACCTGGATTTGGAAATTGGTCGAACACTATTATCCCCACGCCGTGCAGATTGTGGATTGGTATCATGCCGCCGCCCGCCTCGAGCGCGTGGCCCAAGCCGCCTTTGCCGCGAACGAGGTGCGCCAGACGTGGCGAGAAGAGATTACCGAAGCCTTGTGGCAGGGGCGAGTCGGCGAAGTCATCCAAGCCTGCCAAGCCCTCCCACGCTGTGAAGAAGCCCAAGACGCCGCCACCTACTTCTCCAATAATGAAGCCCGGATGCAGTACGCCCGTTTCCGCGCCGCTGGTTACTTGATCGGGAGCGGCACGGTCGAGAGTGGTTGCAAGCAAATCATTACGCAACGGCTCAAGTGTTCCGGCGCGCAATGGACGCTCGCTGGGGCGGTGCAAACGGCTAAAGCCCGCGCGGCTTGGCTGAGTGGGGAGTGGCACACCTTATGTGCCCGCCGAGAGGCTCTCCCCTTGGCTGCCTGACAACCTTTGCGTGCACACAGGCAGAAGGCAGCGAAGCGGCCAGCAATTTCAAGGTCGCCTTTTGCTTGACCCGCCAGACATTCTCCGGGTGCAGCTCCATATAAGCGGCAATGACGATCATCGGAACAGCGGCTCGACCATTCAACCCGGCCACGCGGGCTAGAAGCCCTGTCTTTAGCATTCAGCCGCCGCTGGCACGGTGCGCGCCCATCCCGGACCTTTGACCGCCAGCGTTTCATTCAACATCGCTTGCGTCCACTCGACACCAAGATGGCGGAGGCGATGCTCGATTTGCTCGATTTGCTCAATGGGCTTGGGCTGCGTCTCGCCGAGCGCCGTGCCGATGATGAGGGCGGCGCGGTGAAGTTCGTCTTCGGTCATGTTGAGCATGGAAAAAGTATAGCGAGCAATCGAGTTAACACAAAACCATGTTGAGCTGTGAGAAAGCGTCCTCAAACCCTAGCGGGACCTAACAAGAGTCGAGTAAGCTGGGGTTTATGGACAAGATAAACCGCCCAACCTACTCGACTGACCTGAATGATACCGAATGGAACATGATTGCGCCACTGTTGCCCCACCCGACCGAAGGGCGTCCGCGCGTCTGGCCCCTGCGAGCGATTTTGAACGCGATGTGCTACTTGGTGCGGAGCGGGTGTGCCTGGCGACTGTTGCCGCATGACTTTCCGCCGTGGAAGACGGTCTACACCCAGTTCTGGCGCTGGCGGAACGCTGGGATGTGGGCACAACTCAACGCGGCGCTGGTTGAAGCGACCCGGCGGCGCGCTGGACGTGACCCCCACCCCAGCGCGGCGATTATTGACAGCCAAAGCGTCAAGAGCGCCGAAGGTGGCGAAGCGCTGGGGGTGGATGTGTACAAGCAAACGCATGGGCGGAAGCGGCATATCGTGGTGGATACGCTGGGCTTGCTCTTGCTCGTGGTCGTCCATAGTGCCAGTCTCCCCGACGGGAATGGCGGCAAACAGACATTACAAGCTTTGTTCGAACATATCAAACACAGTGTCTACAATCGCTGGTGTCGCCTCAAGAAAATCTGGGCCGATGGTGCGTATGACGACATCGTGGCCTTCGTCCAGAAAACCTTCGGCTGGACCCTCGACATCGTACGTCGCCCAGACGGGGCCAAAGGCTTTGGAGTGCTCCCGCGCCGCTGGGTCGTCGAGCGCACGCTCGCTTGGCTCACGCGCTCCCGGCGGCTGGCCCGTGATTATGAACGGCGCACGTCCACTCATGAAGCCATGGTCTACATCGCCAGTATCCGCCGGATGCTCAAACTTTGTGCGGCTCCTGCGTAGTTTGAGGACACTTTCTGAGCTGGACTTTGTCCATTAGCAACAACTGAAAGAGCAGGGTAAGCTAAGGTCTTTCTCGGCCAAGAGGAAGACCAATGCCTACCCTGCCCTGCGACTATCTTAGCTTGATTCAAATCTTCGCGCCGCTCTTTTCCAACTTGGTTTGGCAACATGCCCAAGTGTTGTTGGTCGGAACAATTTTGACGCCGGGTCAGCGCACGGTGACGGCGGCTTTGCGCATTGTCGGGTTGAGCTGTGAACAGCACTTTGCGACTTACCATCGGGTCCTCAACCGGGCGGCTTGGTCGAGTTGGGAAGTCAGTCGCGTCTTGTTGGGATTGTTGATTCAAGCCTTTGCCACCAGCGGCCGGGTGATCGTCGGGTTGGACGACACGATTGAACGTCGCCGGGGAGCGAAAATCAAAGCGAAGGGCATCTATCGGGATCCGGTGCGGTCGAGTCATAGTCATTTCGTCAAAGCGAGTGGCTTGCGTTGGTTGAGTATGATGCTCTTGGTACCGATCCCATGGGCGCAACGCGTCTGGGCCTTGCCCTTCTTGACGGTCTTGGCCCCTTCGGAACGTTATTACCAAGGCAAGGCGCGGGCGCACAAGAAATTGACCGATTGGGCACGACAGATGATCTTGCAACTGCGCCGCTGGTTGCCGCGCCGAGCGCTGGTGGTCGTCGCCGACAGTGGTTTTGCCGTGATTTCCTTGTTGTGGCGCGTGACGCAACTGGCCAACTCCATTTGCATGATCGTTCGCTTTCGATTGGATGCGGCGCTGTATGAACCCGCGCCGCCTCGGCGACCACATCAGCAGGGGCGCCCGCGCTTGAAAGGCCAGCGCTTGCCAACGTTGGCGCAGGTGGCGGCAAACCCCAAGACGCGTTGGCAACGAGTGACCGTCCCGCAGTGGTATGGCGAGGGCCGCCGCCTCCTGGAAATAGTTTCCGACACGGCGGTCTGGCGGCACACGGGTCAACCCGTGGTCCCGATCCGGTGGGTGCTGATTCGTGACCCGAAGGGCAAGTTCAAGACCCAAGCCCTGCTGTGTACCGACTTGAACGTCAAGCCAGTGCAAATCGTGAAGTGGTTCGTGCTCCGCTGGCAATTGGAAGTCACCTTCCATGAAGTCCGTGAGCATCTGGGCGTCGAGACCCAGCGCCAGTGGTCGGACCTGGCAATCGTACGCACGACCCCAGCCTTGTTGGGATTGTTCTCGCTGGTGACCCTGCTGGCTCATCAGCCGGTGCATCGGGGCCGGTTGTCGATTCGCCAGGCCGCTTGGTATGTCAAGCCCAAACCCACCTTCTCGGATGCGTTGGCTATCGTCCGACAACACATTTGGTTGCATTGGTGTTTTCAACTGTCCGGTGCGCACATGGAAAGTGCAAAACTATAGCCCGTCTTGCGAAATCGCTTGATTCCAGCCTTATCCTATACACCGTGATCACTTCGCGGCGGACAAAGTCCAGCTGAGGGCGCGGTTGTTCGTCGTAGGCTGTGAGTCAGGCACGGGCGGTGAGGAGCCACACATGCTGAAACCGCTGTCATTATCGAGAGGCACAGATGTGCAGAAAACAGGAGACAGGGGCATGGTGCTGAGTGCGTGTAGCCTCAGCGTTTAAGCCCTACGCGACCAATTGGACAGCAAAGAGAAATCGCTCTTCCACCGTCGCCGCCGTCAGCGAACACACTTCCAACGCTAATCGTTAGCGTGACGCAGGCTCGCCCAACAAACGGCTGAGACCACTCCGCAACAATTGGCGGACGGCCTCGCAGGAACAACCGCTCTCCCGCGCGATGTCGGCCATCTTCTCTGCCGGGCGTTGGCTCAAGCCCAAGACTCGCGTACAGACTTCTTGTTGCAAGGCCGTGAGCCGCTTCCGATTGGCGCTGATTTTCCACGCGTCTCGAATGGCTAACATCCGTGCACCTGAAATTTTGAGATGAGGATGAGCAGCCAACAAGTCAGCACAGGCGGGCGGAATGGGATAGTCGGCGGGCGGAACAAGGTCAGGATAGGTTTCCCCTTTCCGAATAGCGGAGAGCGTTCCTTCCTTGATGCCTAACCGCTCGGCGACTGCCCTGGTGGTCAAAATGGGATTGGCGCGGAACAAGGCGCGGGCCAGCAGAATGCTTTCGGTGGGTATGGTGCTCAAGTCGCCGTAAGCGCTAATCCACTGATGAGAGCGTTGCTTTCTTTTTCCCGTCAAGGTTTGGACCCGTCTGCGCCAGTGGACATTTGCGCTACTACTCCGCCGCAAACAGCGCTAGCGCGCAGGCCCGACGATACGTCGCCTGCCACTCAGCGCGAGCTTCGAGCGAGATGGGCACGTTCGACTCGGCCACCGCCCGCAGCAAGGCCAGCAGTTCCGGCGTGACTTCCGGCGCGCCAGCGGCCACCGCTACCCGCAGGCTTTCCCCGCTCCGCTTCGCTTCGGGGGACAGGTCGTCTGCCGGGCCAGTCTCGGCGAGCTCGGTTAGGAGTTGCGTTTGCTGTTCGGGAGTGAGTTGGAGTTGAGCCATGCAGTTTCGTTGTCTAATAGGCGGTCGTCCAACGTGAGCGGGCGTTGGCGCGGCCAGTAGATGCCATCCATCCGTTCCCACAGCGACGTTTCCAAGTCTACATCGTTAGCAACATAGGTCAACAGCGCCGCCTCGTCCATCACCGCGACCTGGCTCCTATCCACGCCCGCGAGCGGGTTCGGGATGCCAAGCAAGCGGGCGACGGTCTTCATGGACTTGTATTTCAAGCGGCCCCAGTTGAAATACACTTCCATCAAATCACACACTGGATCGGTCGCGTAGCGGCGCACTTGCGGCACCAGCCGCGGGGTGACACCGAGCGTCATGCTCCGGCGCTGAATCATCGGCAAATCGAAGTTGATGATGTTGAAGCCCGCGCATCGGCCTTGCATCTCGGCCAGGGCCAGCCAAAGCTCGGTCAGCAGGTCGGCTTCGTCGGCAACGTCGAGACTACCCACCACAAAGGCGCGCGTGGGGGAGTGCGGATAGAGTCGGAAAGCGACGGCGACGATCTGCGCGGTGTCCGGGTCAAGCGCGGCCTCGGCTGGCATTTTGGCGAGGGCCGCCGCGCGCTTCTCAGCGACGTAGGCCGCAATTTTGGTTTCGTCTTTCCAATTGGCGGGCGCGGTAATAGCGTCGAGTTCGCCTTGCATCGCTTCGACCAGCGCGGCCACCGCTTCGGGGCGGGCGCGGGTTTCGATATCAAATACACAGATGGGTTGCATTTTAGGCCTCGACTTCCCGCACGACATCGCGTGCCACGATGCACGTCACCGACACGATGCGGTCGCCCGCGAGACGCGAGGCCCGCGGCGAGGTCGGCGGGTGCAACAGCTCGCCCTCGGGAATAAAACGCACGCGCAAGGTTGTGCCTAAATCTTTTTCGACTTCGCCAAGCGTGTGGACAGGCAGATGCAAAAACTGGCCGCTGGAGAGTCGCTCATGAATGGCGCGGGTTAGGCGCACTTGTGCGCCGCGTTCTCTCGCGCGCTGTTTACGCCGCGCCACTGAGTTGCGTTGTTGTTTTTGGGGTGGCATGGCTTAGTTTCCTTTGTCGCCGAGGGTGGTGGGCACCTTCCAGCACTCGGCTAGGTCGGGCGCGACAAACGGGGCCGAGTCTTGGCCCAGCCAGACGATGGTGATGTGGCCCGCCGCGTCGGTGTCTACTTGGTCAAAGGTGAAATCGAAAACGACTTGCCCCTCGATGACGCACACAATTCGCGCAGGGCCGGGCGTGGGAGTCAGATGCGGTTGGCTGATGAAGCCGGTGAAAAGTATGAGTGACAAGCAGAGCATCAGCGCCGAGAGCGCAGTGAGCGCGCCCCCAGCGACTAGGGAACGGGGCGTTTGAGTTTGAGTTTGCATTTGGAAAGCATCCTTTCGGCCCGGCGAGTCACCCGCGCCTAGCACGCACTGGGTGCGGGCAAAACTCGCCGGGCCGGAATACTTATTGACGAACCGCAGGCCGACTCAGGATGGCGCGGACATCGGGGTCGGCAATCATCCGCGTCTCGACGGCGGCGGGTTCGCCCGTCCATCCGACGACTTGCGCGTACACCGCGCAGGCGCAGGGCACGCACCGGGCGACGGGAAAAGCTGGTTGGCCGTCAGGCTTAGTCAGCGCGGCTTTCCCGCAATCTACACAGGGAATGACATTCGAGGGCACGCTTCGGCGGGCGCGGCGCGCGGCGGTCGCGTGGCGAGTGAATTTAGCCCGCGAAGCGTGGCAGTAACGGTGCTTATTCATGCGCCACTTCCGCAAGCGCGCTGTCCAGCTGGACAGTATTGGCGGCGTAGACCTTGCCGAAAATCTTGTCGCGGCGCGTCCACGTCTCGCCCTGGCCGACCTCGCCGACCATCTGCGCGGCGTGGCCGAGATGGGCGGTCATGTCGAGCAGGTAATGAACAGCGATGGCCTCCAACGTGGCCGGGCGGCGCGGGCTACCCCATTCGTACCGCCCGTTCTGCGCGAGAATGGCGTGCTTGATGCGGCGGGCGAGTTCGGGCGGGAAGTCGGGGAGCGCGGCGATGGCGGCGGCGACCATTGCATACGACAGGGCAATATCGCCCAAGAGTTCGCCGTCGTCGGTCGCGTCAATCGCCGTTTGACTCACCGTGAACTCCTGCACCTTGCCGACTTGCGCCAGCAAGAGCGCGGCGGTGAGCAGGTCGGAGTCAATGCCGTACACAGCGGGCAGAGAATCGGCCAGCACGAGCGCGTTGGCCGTCTGCTCTAGCAAGCCGCCGCGATAGGCGTGATGAGCGCGGGAAGCGGGAGCCGCGTTGAAGGCGGCAAGGAAAGCCGCGTCGGTGAAGAAGTGCGCGACGAGCGCGGCGAGGTGGGTGTTCGTCATCCCGCCGATGACGCTCTGCAAAGTGCTTTGCATTTGCGCCACGTCGCGGGCGGTGGTGGGCAGCCAGCGGGAGGGGTCGTACTCGTCATCCCGCGCGGCGCGGATTTGCGCGACGATCAACTCCGTCGCGCTGTTGTATTCCTTAGTGTCGGCGGCCACTTTCACGACTGTGTTGGCCGTGATGTTGTCGGGCGCGTTTTCCCACACCTTCGCGGTTATGCGCCCGGTTTTGTCGGACAACACCAGATTGAGATAGTATCCGGCTTTGCTTTTGAAGGGTTCGAGTGCAACACTGTGTACGGTGAAGAAGCCAACAATACGCTGGCCGGGTTGAATGTCGGAAACAAAGGGGTTGGTCAGAAGGTCGGCAGACATGGTAGATGTTCCTTTGCTAATAGGGATGAGTTACTCTGGCATAGGTGGTCGGCACTTCCCAAGCCAGTTGGTGATTAGAATGGAAGAGTCATAAAAATCTTTGTGCGACCCTGCCATCTGAAGATGGTAGCCTTTACGCAACGAGACCTCTTTTGCTGTCAAGTGAGTAAGCATAGCCATCGGCATATTGAAGTAGGTGACAGTATTGCCAGCCAATGCTTTGTACTCCCCTCTTGCGGGTAGTGATATCGAAACGGCCTGTCGCACGCACGGCGACTCGGCTAATGTGCGTTCCCCTATTTTTGCCGCTCGGTACAATAGCACGCACGATGTCGCCTGTCCTAAAACCGTGACCGCGGCGGACTTGTTTCGGTCCGGTGCGTGGGAAGCCGTACTTATCCATTCGGCACATCTGTCGTGAGCCATGTCCAGTGGCACGAATGGCAAGTGGTTTAAGAGTCACATCCACTCGCACACTTGCGCCTGACTTGCCCACGCAGGCCGCATCTATCCAGTGGGCTTTCGGCAGGCCCAGCGAGACGCGATTGAACTTGGTACGCCCGCCGGTGCCAACTTCAATGGGCAAACCTGTATCACGCAACTGCCGATAGAGCACCCAACGAGTCGTATTCATCGCCGCCGCGTCTTTCAGTGGTTGGCGGGCTTGTACCTGTAGATGGGGATAACCAAATTCCATTGCCGTTTGATTGCCCTTGCGCTGGTTGCACTTCCCGCAGGCCAGCGTCAGATTGCTCACTCGGTCACTGCCGCCGCGACTCGTAGGAATGAGATGTTCAATTTGGAGCGGCACATTCCGCTCACCGCAGTAGGCGCACGTCCGTCCCCACTTCTCCAGCAGATATTCGCGGACTTCGGACCCATAAAGTGTGCCATGTTGATATTCCACGCCGGAGATTTCGGGATTGACTATCGCTTGGGTATCGAATTTGACCAATTCCATTGCCAGTGATGTGGTGGGCGCGACTCTCCGTAAGCGGCTGACCCAAGTCGCCACGTTTGCCACCCGACTCATTAGACTCGGCGGTATCCAGCCTTTGGGCTTGCGGCGATTATTGAATCGGGCCGGGCGATAGCGACAATGCCGGAAACGACGAGAACGGCGCACATGACGGCGGGCGAGCAAGTGGTCACGAATAGCAAAGCCGCGATGTTCAAGTTCGCCTGCCCATACAACTCGCCCTGCGTCGTTCACGACCGCCAAGCCCGTCGTCCGCGCACCTGGGTCTATCTTGATGACGTGCTTATGCACGACACTCTCGCCCGCTAGCCTTTCCTTCAAAATAAGCGTGAACGGAAAGCGACGATAAATCGCCGCGCGTCCGGCGCGCAAAAGTTGGCGCGCCCGTGCTGGATGGCATGGGTCAAGCGGTTGTCCATCGGCGCCCAAAACGAAAATTCGTTGCATTTAATTTCTTCCTTTCTCCTTACGGAGTCACTCGACTCACCCTTGCGGGTTTGTCGGTCAAGTGAGCCTTGACAATGTTCATGGTCAGCACATCTTCCGCACACTGGACTAGACTCTTGACCTGTTTAATACGGAAGTTACAGGGTTCAAGACTGGCTCGCGCATCTTGAAGTGTGTTCTGAAGCTCTCCCATGAACGTAGCCCCATCAGTCCTGAGACTGGTGGCTGAGTCTGGTCAACGTGGACTTGCTCACGCAAGCCACCCGCTTATGGGGTAGTCGTTGACTGTATTCCTTCGCGTCGGCGGCGACTTTCACGACCATACCAGCGGCAATGTTGTCCGGGGCGTTCTCCCACACTTTCGCGGAGATGCGCCCGGTCTTATCGGAGAGCGTGAGGTTGAGAAAATTGCCAGGCTTGGACTTGAACGGCTCCAGCGTAGCCTGTGCAACTACGAAGAAGCCGACGATGCGCTGGCCGGGCTTGATTTCGGAGATAAACGGATTGGTGATGAGTTCGGTTGCCATTGGGATGCTCCTGGTTAGCATCGGATTAGGCGCGGGCGTGTAAAAAAACGCCCGCACCAATGAGCGGTGATTAGAATTCGGGTTCGGTTTCGGACGGTTCGCTATGACCGTTCCCGTTGCCGTTGCCATTCGCGCCTTCGACGTCGGTGGGGTTGGCGTAGGCCTCGACCCACGGCGTGGCCGCGTGCCATAGGCGCGTAAAGGCTTGCAGGTTCTCGCGGCCTACAAACGTATGCGCGGTGGCCTCGGGCGTGACCACTACCGGCGGCGTGGTCTTGCTGGTGTATTCCGCGTTGGGGATGACGTGCTCCCCGACTCTTACCGTGGCCCACACCGCGAAGCGCGGCAGGGGCTTGGTCGCGCCGAGCGCCTTGCCCGTCACGGCGACCAGTTCGTCAATGGCCGCGAGGCCGGTGTCGAGGGCCTGCGAGTTCGTGCCGGTGAAAGTGACGGCGAAGGGCGTGGTGGGCGCAGTGCGGAACACCGCCAAGACTTGATACTTGCCGCGCCAGCCCTTGAACGCGGTCGGGTCAGCGTCGTAGGCTTTCCAGTAACTCGCCCACGGAAGATACAGCCGCTTGCCGTTGGCGAGTTTGGTCACACAGCGGCGGAAGCGGATGATGGCGATGTCGGCGGCGAGAGCGGCGAGGCAGGTTTGCTCCATGCCGTTCTCGAAGCCGACGGTCGTGCGCTCGAAGCCGGGCAGGTCAAAGTCGGCGGGGATGTTTTCCACGATGCGCTTGCCGCGCTTGGTGGTGAAGGGGATGACGAAGCCGCCGGTGTAGGCCACGCCGCCGACTTTTGTGAGTTTCGAGTCGCCGTTGAACCATTGACCGAGCGGGAACGTCGGCGCGCCCGCTTCGAGAGTGGTCGGGTCAATCAGGTCGTCAATGCCTGTGTCCATTTGGACAGTATTGGGTGCGGAGCGCGGGGTCGGGGCTGGCTTCGGCATTCGGCCACCTGCCCCCTGACTAGGGTGGTTGCCGTTGGGGGCCGGAGAGCGAGTCGGCGCGGGGGATGTGGGGGATTTGGTTGTCATCGAGACTCCTTGTGACTGTGCGGGTGAATAGGGGTTTGAGGGCGGCGATTCGTCTAACGCGAACTGCCGAAAAACGGGTTGGGGATACCCGCAACATTTGACGTAGAAGAAGCGGCGCTCTTGGGGATGGCGCAGAGCCGGGCCGGATACGCCGCATCTGGGGCACGCGACCATCAGGCCGGTGCGTTTGAGTTGGGACTCAAAGTTGGCTTGGAATTGGACAGCGGGGGTAGCGGAGACTGGGATGTCGGTGGTCATCGGTGAAACTTCCCTCTTGACAAGAGTATATCATTTTTGATATACTCTTGTCAAGAGGCAAATCACTCACCGAACCCGGAAACCCACCATGCCAACCAGCCCATCCCCCCACCCTTCCCCCTACCTCCCTGATCCCGACTCTGTACGCGACAATATCGCCATTTCCATCGTGACCCCGACCCCCGACGCGCCCGCTGAAGTGCGGGCGTTGTTTGACACCCTGCATCCGGGCAGTGTCGCTGTAGCCTTCGAGCGCTACGACACAGTGGTGGTTTATTACGAGGGCGGGATTTACACTCGCCCTGCCGACCGCCAGCCTACCCCTACCGAGCGCGACGAATACGCCAAAATTGCGGCGGGCCGCGCCCGGCAGTACGCCCCTACCATCGCTCGCTTCTTCCTGTCCAGTTGGACTGGCTTGCGCGTCATCGGCACGGTAGACGCGAATTACCGCGTGACCTTTGACCGCTCCACCGCCACCGTCTTCCATCTCGTCGCCTTCCCCGCCCCACTCGGCCTGCTCGCTCCCGCGCTGGTCGCGGCGCAGTTCAAGCGGCTGTACCGCAAGGCCGCCGAAATAAAGAGCAATGGCCCTGCGATGCTTCACCCTGTCGAACACGCCTATTTCGTCACGCAAAACTTAGAGTCGGCCTGGCCGATGAGCCGCGATGTCATCTGTCTCACCGGCGAACCGCGCTCCACCAGCGTCGGCGATGTTGTCGAAGTCAACGGCACGCGCTACCTATGCCTATCCTACGGCTGGGCTGAAGTGGAAGCGGGCGAGATTACGCAGGCGCAACTCGATGCACTCAACACGCACCTCGCCGAATACGAATGGCACATCACCGGCGGCAACGGCGCGAAGTGCCCCTTGTGTGACGCGCCGCTGGCGATGACTGCTGAGGGTGCAGTGACCTGTCGCTTGTGCGAGACGGTGTTCAGCCGCGAGAGGCACGGAGTTTAACGATGCCACGCCAAAAGCAAACGAAGTGCCCCCTATGCGGTAGTGCCTATCACTATCACAGTCTCACTGCGCTGTGCGACAAATGCCAGCGCACCTTTGAGGCCGGCCAGAAAGCCGAACAGCAACTCGCCGAGGGCGAGACACAGATAGTCACTATCGGCTGGCGCTTTGCCACCACCCTGGACGCCGAGCGCGGCGGGTTTGAGCGCCCCAGCGATCGTGCCTTGATAAGCCTCCTCGACCGACTCGGCATTGGGATGGATGTGAATGGCGACACCGCGCAACACGCCATGGAGCATTTGTATTCCGGGTCCGACTTCACGTCTGCCGACTGGCCCATTCGCGTCCCGACCGCCCGGCTCGAGGCGCTCAAGGAATTTTTGGCGTTTGTGAAAAATGCGATTTCATGGGCCTACAACGATGGCTACAACGAAGGGCGGGATTTGCTCAAAGCGATTGCGACCGGTGAAATAACGGTCGAACAGATGAACGCCCGCCGTGCCGATGGAAGAAAGGTCTAACAATGCCCACGCAACCGAAAGCGACCAAACCCCAAGCGGTCACGCCAGCGCCCAAGGTCAACGAGATGTTCTTCTGGACGAATCAAAACCAACAGCCCGTTGTGCCGACCGTGGCCGACCTGATCCAAGTCTTGCAAAAATTCCCGCCGACCATGCCGGTCGTTTGCGCCTCCGATAGTCAACGACCACCCGCTAACGCGGGTGGCTTGTAGCGATACAAGCCGGAGTTGACCCGCCTCAGCCACCACGCGCTTGCGAGCGTGTGACAGGGCTACGTTTACAGGAGAGTTCAAGAACGCACGGCGGGATGCGCGCGCCAGTCCTGCCCTCTGCAACCGGAGTATTAAACAGGTCTGACGGTCTAAGCCCGTGTACTTCGGATGTGCTGACTGTAAACATTGGCAAGGCGCTACATTACCCGCGTGAGCGGGGTAGCCCGTAAGGGCCGAAAGGAAACAGTATGCAAAGCGTTTTGGTTTTGAGTTCGGATAAACAGCCGCTTGACCCGTGCCATCCCGCCCGCGCGCGTAAACTGCTCACGGCAGGGCGCGCGGCGGTCTATCGGCGCGCGCCGTTCACCATCATCTTGAAGGGTAGGACGGCGGTAGAGAGCGTGACCCACGCATACGCGGTCAAGGTTGATCCTGGCAGTCGCGTGACGGGAGTCGCCGTGGTGAACGAGCAAGGTCGCGTCGTGTGGGCGGGCGAGATTGAACATCGCGGGCAACAAGTGCGAGAGGCGCTACTGGCCCGCCGCCAACACCGGCGTTCCCGTCGCAATCGCCACTGTCGTTACCGTCCGGCGCGTTTCGACAATCGCCGCCGGAAAGCAGGCTGGCTCCCGCCGAGTCTGGAAAGCCGGATAGCGAATGTGCTGACCTGGGTAGGCCGCTTGCGCCGCTTCCTGCCCGTCACTTCGCTCGCGCAGGAACTGGTCAAGTTCGACACGCAACTCATGGAACAGCCGGAAATCAAGGGCGTGGCCTATCAGCAAGGCACGCTTTACGGGTACGAAGTGCGCGAATATCTCTTGGAGAAGTGGGGGCGCAAGTGCACTTATTGCGGCGCGACCAATGTGCCGTTGCAGATTGAACACATCACGCCCAAGAGTCGGGGCGGGAGTGACCGGGTGAGCAATCTGACGCTGGCCTGTGCGCCATGCAATCAACGCAAAGACAATCAGACCGCCGCCGAATTTGGCTATCCTGAACTGCAAGCGCAAGCCCGCCAACCACTGAAAGATGCCGCCGCCGTGAACACGACTCGCTGGGCGCTCTATTACCGCCTACAAGAGTCGGGTCTGCCCGTTGAAGTTGGCACGGGCGGGCGCACGAAGTTCAATCGCACCAAACTCAATCTGCCGAAAGCCCATTTTATTGATGCGGCCTGTGTGGGCGAGTCGGGCGCAAGGGCGCAAGTAGATGAGACGCTCAGGCCGCTAGCAATCCGCGCCACGGGACACGGTTCGCGGCAGATGTGCCGGATGGACAAGTACGGCTTCCCGCGCACCGGGCCAAAACAAGCCCGCCGTGTTCACGGTTTTAGGACGGGCGACCTCGTGCGCGCCGTTGTGCCGGCGGGCAAAAAGACCGGCACCCACAGCGGGCGCGTGGCCGTGCGCTCGTCGGGCAGTTTCGACATCACCACGACCAGCGGCACGGTGCAGGGTATCGGTTGGCGGCACTGCCGACTCATCCACCGCGCTGATGGCTATGCTTACGCGACAGGAGGCGGCGCTTCCTCCACTCGCTGAAGCGGGTGGTTGCCACCGCGCAAAATCTATGACAACAACATTAGCAAATCTGTCCTCGTGCTGTTTCCGGCGGACTAACAACGAGGTCTACTTAACCGAGGATGCCCATGATTAGGACAATCACCATCACCGAATCCGGCCAGCACATGACTGTCATTGAACAGGCTATCGCTCACGGGTTGGAAGTTCATCCAGAAGGGGTTTTTGCTGAGGTGAAAATCGAGACGCGCAAGCCCGGCGTGTTGGGGATGCCTGAGACGCACGTTGTTGTAACTGTGCGCCCTGTCCCTTCTGAAAAACCGAAGCCAGCGGAAGCGAAATGGATTTACCTGGCCGACTCCATCCCCGACCTGCCCGCGCCGTTCAGCGGGCCACGCTACAGCGAGAACGCTGACCGGTGCGGCCAAGCCCAACCCTGCGTCATTTGCGGCAAGGCCGTGCGCGGCAAAAAAGCGCCAATGGTCTACGTCGCCGATGGTGGGCGCGTATTTGTCTCGGACGCGGAAGCGGCGCAGTTGCAGGCCGCTGGCGACTCCGGCTTCATGGGCGGCTACCCCATCGGGCCGGAATGCTGGCGCTATCATGCCGCCGCGTTTGCCGCGTTAGTCCGCGCATCGGCGCGGGCCGCGAATAGCATCGAAACAGCCCTGGCCTTGTTGGACGATTGCATTGAGGGCGAATTGAAATCTGGCGCGGACAAACGCGCCGAAGCATTGCGCGACTTTCGGAAATTACTGCTCAAGGCCTCGGGGAAGATGGCATGACCACCGACACTCCCCCCACGCTCTATTCCGCCTACACCGCCCCGCGCCGTAGCGACGAAGCCGAGGCCGATCTCACGGCGCTGGTCGTCATCAAGACGCTCCATGCTCAAAGCGGCAAGCCAGTGACGCTCGCGGCGCTCGCCAGCGAATTCAAGGCGATGGGGTTGCCCCCAGCCCGACGCGCGCGACCGGCGCTCATCGAAGCCATGCGGCGCATGGCTGAGGCCGGCGCGGTGACACTCGTCGAAGCGCCGCGCACCCGTGCCTCACTCGGCACCCTGTCGTTTGCCCTGCGGGCAACCGCAGGGCGAGCGGTGAGTGCAGGCAAGCCGCTGGCCTGCGTACCCACGTCGCCCAATCCGCGCGTTCCCCATACGGTGCGCGAGAGCGTAACCTTCGCGGGCGGCGTGCAATTTATCCGGTGCGAAACGTGCGGGGTGTCACTAGCGCGCGAGGCCGGCATGGAATATGGCGCATGGGAAAAGCGCAAGACCGCTTTTCGCAAGCGGCATCCTGCAACCGTCGAGGCGCGCCGTGGCTAAAACCCTGACGCGCGTTGACTGGACGAAGAGGCAATGGCTGGCCTTGCCCGACGAGATGAAAATCCTTGAACGCTTCGCCACACAGCCGGCCAACCACCGGTCACGCAAGCCGGCCCGACTCATTTGGCTGTACACGCTGGGGTGGAGCCGCAAGGCTATTCTTGCCGACCTGCGAGTGTCCAATTGGACTGTAACGTGCTACTTCAACCGCTGGATTGCAGATGGCGTGCCGGGACTGACGCGGATGAGTCACCCTGAGTTGTATCGAGCGCACACGGAGGTCGGCCATGCCAACTGAAAAACGCATTGTCTACGTTGAAATCACATCTTGGCGGGGCATGAGCATCGGTGCCCAGCATTTCTACGGCCATCTGCGCGGCGAAAAGGACGGGCAGGAACACGTCGAGGTCGAGCTGGAGCGCACACTGACCAAGCGCAGCGCCCGCGCGTTGAAAAAACTTGACGGCGATGACTATGACTGGGAAGCGGGCGACACCACCGGCCGCTTTGACGACGAAGAGTCAATCGTCGCCATCGCCCGCGCCTGCTGGCGCGAGCACTTCCCCGAGGCCGACACGCTTATCTTAGGGAGGGCGGTTGTGGCCGCGCCTCAGCCCGTGCTGGAAGGGCCGGAAGATTTCAAGACCCGCGTCAACGCTTGGGTAGCCCAAGAGCCGAAAGGCAACACGCGCTCGCGCGCGTGGGATGACATTTGCGACGAGTTCTGGGATTACTTTCGCGCTTATTGCGCCGAGGCCGAGCATGGCTAACTATGCTCGATAAAAATGATGGAGAAACGATGACAACACAACGCTGGTCAGACCACGCCGTAATCAGGGGGCCGGTTCGTGTTGGACGGCCAGCATTTGCCCGCTGGTGCGCCGCCGAGTTCGGCATTCGTGACCGAGACTCGGCCACGCAACGCGTACCGAGATTGATCCTTTGGCCGAGCGTCGTCATTGATGGTCTGGACTACCAAATCCCCGACGCGTGCTATCAAAAACTGGAGGCGACTCAGTGAACAAGCAAGGCAAACTGGTTAACGGAAAAGTAATAGGCGGCATTGAGTGGACGAAAACTGTTCTGCCCGACGGGACTGAGCGGCAGGGCTTCACCAACAACGCCATTCCCGGCTGCGAGCATGATTGCGAATGGGAAATGCCGGACGGCACGCGCATCGTGTGCTACGCCAAGACCACGGCCGAGCGCGGCGCGGCGAAGGCGGCCTACCCGCACGGCTTCGCCCCCTATCCCCTCAACGAAGCCACGCTCCGCAAGCCATTGGGCCACAAGACTCCGGCGCGGATTTTCGTGGACTCGATGGGCGACTTGTTTGGCGCGTGGGTGACGTGGGCCAACATTGCCAAATGCTTCGCGCTTTACCGCGAGGCCCATTGGCACACCTTCCTTTCGCTTACCAAAAACCCGGCCCGTCTGCGCGCGATCCCCGCCGCCCCGTTGCCGTTGCCAGCGAACCTGCACGTTGGTTTCTCACCGCCCGCCGACTGGATGCGCGGCCACGCGCTCACCCCGGCGCAGAAAGAACGCTGGACACACGCGGCCCTCGCCGTGTGGGACACGCTGCCCGCCGCCGTGCGCTGGATGA
>Ga0315281_10003132_pt1 | contig 24314 bp, 16 predicted proteins | sample YL17G07_0_MG_FD_204540 | JGI IMG/M metagenome (GOLD analysis project Ga0315281, IMG submission 204540) | Sediment microbial communities from Yellowstone Lake, YNP, Wyoming, USA - YL17G07_0 | ecosystem: Environmental > Aquatic > Freshwater > Lake > Sediment | place: USA: Wyoming | collected... | reverse complement strand
TTTCGGCAAGCCGCCTGACGCTGCGGACCCCGACGATATCTGGGATTTCATCCAGACGCACCCGCAAAAGTATAGAATGCTGTGGCCGCTCTCGCCGCTCATGCCCCCAAAGCACTGAGCGTCCGGTGGCGCAGCAGGGCTGACCGAATATTTCTGGAGACAAATGATGAAGCTGAGAAGCCTGTTGTTCACTCTGTTCATTTTTGCGGCTGGTGTCATCCTGCTCGCCGGTCAAAAAGCTGGATCGAGGAAGCCCGCAGCACCTTCTCCCGCCGCGACAGTACAGGACGAAATCGCGAAGGCGGCAGAAGCCCTGCGCCCGAAGCTCGTCGAATGGCGGCGCGACTTCCACATGCACCCGGAGCTTTCCAACCGCGAGGAACGCACCTCGCGCGTGATTGCTGACCGGCTGCGTTCGTTCGGCCTCGACGAGGTGAAGACCGGCGTGGGCAGGTACGGCATCGTGGCGCACCTCAAGGGCGCAATGCCCGGCCCGGTCGTCGCCGTGCGCACCGATATGGACGCGCTGCCGATTCAGGAGACCATCGACGTTCCCTACAAGTCGCTAAACCCCGGCGTGAAGCACGCCTGCGGCCACGACGCGCACATGACCGTTGAGCTGGGCGTGGTGGAAATCCTCAGCAAAATGCGCGACCAGATTCCTGGCACGATCAAATTTATTTTTCAGCCCGCCGAAGAGGGCGCGCCAGCAGGCGAGGAAGGCGGCGCGGCGCTGATGATCAAAGAAGGAGCGCTCGATAATCCAAAGCCGCAGGCGATTTTCGGCCTGCACACGATTCCGGCTCTTGAAGTCGGCCAGATCGGCTACGCCTCCGGCGGCGCGATGGCTTCCGCCGACCGCTTCACCCTCACCATCCGCGGCAAGAAGACGCACGGCGCCATGCCACATATGGGAATCGACCCGGTGCTGGTGGCCGCGCACTGCGTGCTGGCCCTACAATCGATCCCCAGCCGGCGCGTGAATTCACTGGACCCGATCGTCATCTCCGTCGGCAGCGTGCACGGCGGGAACCGTTACAACATCATCGCCGACGAAGTGAAGATGGAAGGCACCGTGCGCACGCTCAATGAGGATGTGCACCGCCGCGTGCTGCAACTGATGCGGGAATCGCTTGCGGGAGTGACTTCCGCTTACGGTGCAACTTTTGACCTCCATTTCGAGGAAGGTTCAGCCGTCACCTACAACGATCCCAAACTCGTCGAGGCGACCCTGCCCAGCATGCGCCGCGTGGTCGGTGATGCCAATCTCATTCCCCTCCGGCCGCTGATGGTGAGCGAGGATTTCTCCTATTATGGAAAGGTTGTTCCGGCATTCTTCTATTTTCTGGCTGTCGGAAACAAAGCGAAGGGAATCGACGCCAACTGGCACACGCCGGAATTCGACATCGACGAGGAGAGTCTGGTGGTGGGCGTCAAAGTGATGGCCAATGTCTTGGTCGATTACCTGGAGCGGAACGCGACCAGTAAGTAGTCGGTTGTTGGTTGTGAGTTGTTGGTCGTGAGTCGATTCTTGTGGGTTGTCGGTTGGATGCTATTAATAACAACCCACAACCGACAACCAACAACCCACGTTCTTACCGCAATTCTTCCATCACTTCGTCGAGGACTTTCTTCGGTGGGCGGACGCGGGATTCGGGTAGCGTCGCCAGCGGCTCATCCACAATGTTGAGCAAATCCAGAAAATTCTCGCGCTCGGTATTGACGTAGAAGAGGCCGGTGATGACTTCATTCTTCTCGTGCGCTTCGGTGAGCACGTGGAGGGCTTTGACCTTGTTGGTGGGGTCGTAATCAGTCCCGAGTTTCTTGAGGATCATCCGCGAGCCGTCGTGCATGGTGATTTCGGTGGTAGTTCCAGGATCGTAGTCCACGCCAATGTCCTGGAAGAACGGGACGAAGCTCACGTCGGCGAGCGGCTCGTCGTGATCCTTCACGTAGCTGTAACTCTTGGTCGAGCCCTCGTGGTCGTTGAAGGTGACGCACGGGGAAATCACGTCGAGCATCGAAGTGCCGCGGTGTGCGATGGCGCCCTGAACGAGCGCCAGCAACTGCCGTTTGTCGCCGGAGAACGACCGCGCCACATAGGTCGCGCCCAGTTGGATGGCGAGCGCGCAGGTATCGATGGCGGGCAGGTCGTTCACGACGCCGGTCTTGAGTTTGGAGCCGATGTCGGCGGTCGCAGAAAACTGTCCCTTGGTCAGGCCATAGACGCCGTTGTCCTCGATGATGTAGATGACGGGAAGGTTCCGGCGCATCAGGTGCACGAACTGGCCGATGCCGATCGAGGCCGAATCCCCATCGCCGCTCACGCCGATGGCCATCAGAGTCCGATTGGCGAGCATGGTCCCCGTGGCGATGGAAGGCATGCGCCCGTGGACGGCGTTCAATCCGTAGGCGCTGCCGAGGAAATACGCCGGGCTCTTCGAGGAGCATCCGATGCCGGAGAGCTTCGCCACGCGATGCGGCTCAACACCCAATTCGTAAAACGCCTCCACGATGCGTTCGGAGATGGCGTTGTGCCCGCAGCCCGCGCAGAGCGTGCTCTTGCTGCCCTTGTAGGTGCCGATCTCCAGCCCGATGCGGTTGACTTTCTTTGGCGGCGCCGGAGGCGTGGCGGTGGTGGCCATGGTTACTTCTCCCCTTCCTGGGCAACAATCGAGTCGGTCACACTGCGGGCATCAATCGGCAGCCCGTTGTAGTGCCGAACGCTGCGGAGCCTCTTCACGTCTTCGGGAGCGACCTCGAGCCGCAACAAGTGCAGCATCTGCGCGTCGCGGTTCTGGTCGACAACGTAGACGCGCTCGTGGCGCCGGATGAAATCCTTCACGGTGTGGCTGAACGGAAAACCACGCAGCCGGCAGTAACTCGCGTCCAGGTCGTGCTCCTCCTTCAACTGGTCCAGGGTTTCCAAGGTGGCCCAGTGGCTGCTGCCGTAAGCGATGATCCCGACCTCGGATTTGGCGGTCTCCTGGATGACCGGCGATGGGACTCGGTTGCGCGCCGTATCGAACTTGTGCGCCAGTCGGTCCAAGTTGTTGACGTAATCGTCGGGGCGCTCGGTGTAATGAGCCTTCTCGTCGTGGCCGCTGCCGCGCGTGAAGTAACCCGCCGCGGGGTGGTCGGTGCCGGGCAGCGTGCGGTAGCCAACGCCGTCTCCGTCCACGTCGCGGTAGCGCTCGAAGTGGCCCAGGCGATCGAGATCTTCCTTGCTCAGCACTTTGCCGCGGGCCATGGGCTTCTCCGGATAGGGAAATGCATCCGCCATCCAGTTGTTCATCCCCAGGTCCAGGTCCATCATCACGAAGACAGGCGTTTGCAGTCCCTCCGCCAAGTCGAAAGCTTCGACGGCCATCGCGTAACATTCTTCCACGGAGCACGGGAACAACATGGGGTGCATGGTGTCGCCATGCGAGAGGTAAGCGGTGGAGAGGATGTCACCCTGCGCGGTGCGCGTGGGCAAGCCGGTTGAAGGCCCGACGCGCTGAACGTTGAAGATGACCGCCGGAATCTCCGCGTAATAGCCGAAGCCCGCAAACTCGCCCATCAGCGAGATGCCCGGGCCGGCGGTCGCAGTCATGGAGCGCGCTCCGGCCCAACCCGCGCCCAGCGCCATGCCGATGGCGGCCAGCTCGTCTTCCGCCTGCACGATGGCGAAGGTGGCCTTCTTGGTTTCCGGGTCGATGCGGTAGCGCTTCATGAGCTCGATCAGCGTCTCGCAAAGCGAGGAAGAGGGCGTGATGGGATACCAGGTCACCACCGTGACGCCGGCGAACATCGCTCCCAACGCCGCCGCCGAGTTCCCGTCAATAATAATCTTTCCCCGCGTCGCGTCCATGCGCCGGAGCGCGAAGCGGTCCGCCTTCTGCAGGTTCTTATCCGCGAACTCGTAGCCCGCGCGCGCGGCGTTGAAGTTCAGCTCCGCGGCCTTAACCTTCTTGCGGAACTGCTTATAGAGGGCGCGCTGAATTTCCTCCATTTCGATGCCCAGCAGTCGCGCCAGCACGCCGTCATAAATCATGTTGCGGACGAGCTTGCGGAGTTTCGCGTCGGGGCAGACGGGTGCCACGAGCGCATCGAAGGGGACGGGATAGAAGACGCAGTCGTTTCGCAACCTCTTCAAGTCCAGTCGCTCGTCGTAGACCACCGCCGAGCCCGGCCGCAATTCGCGGACGTCCCCCTCCGCAGTTTCGGGATTCATGGCCACCAGGAAATCGATCTCCTTGCGGCGCGCGATGTAACCGTGCTTGGAAGCCCGAATCGTAAACCAGGTCGGCAGACCGGCGATGTTCGACGGAAAAAGGTTCTTTCCCGATACTGGAATCCCCATCTGGAAGATAGACCGCAGCAGGACCATGTTGGCCGTCTGGCTGCCGGAACCGTTGACGGTAGCGACTTGAATGCTAAGGTCGTTCAGGACGAGTTGTGGCTCGGTGGGAGCTTCCGCTTCTTGAGCCGCGACATGAGTAGTTGCCATATGATTCCTCTTACCAGCCCTCCGCAAGATAGAACGGGGTGCGCCCCCTTCCTTCGACCTAAATCAAGGCTGGGAGGGTCAGCCGAAAGGGGCGTCGCCACGTGCGGCCCGAAGGTCGGAAGGGTTATGGTGGAACCCGGCAGAAGGCATCGCCCGCAGAGCTGATCGCGCAGGAGCCCCCTTTCTCGCAGAAGACTTGCCAGCGAATGGCGTGTCGTTCCCCAAGTCCAACATTATATCAGAGATGACTCGGCCTCGGGTCCTCAGGAAGCCGTTGCGACCATCCAGCCTGGCGGGAGTGTGGCTTTATGAAAGTGAGGTTTTCCGGCGGACGGACCTGCCCGTCGGCCTACTTTTTCAGGGCGGGACCCAGTCGCGTGGCATCGGGCGGCGCCGGAGCAGGCATCTGAATCTTGGCAAGAACGACGGCCATTCGTGTCCGCAAGGCCTCCTCCGTCGATTGGACCACTTCTTCACGGCGCGCGGCCAGCTCGTCCCCCACATCCGCCCGGAAAGTTTGCAGGGCAGCATCAAAGTCGGCCATGGCCTGTTCAGCGCGGCGGGTGATATCGGCGGTAGCTTCTGCCGTCGCTGACTCCTGACGCTGTTGGAAGGTTCGCAGGGCGGCATCGAGGGCACCCATTGACTCTTCAGCGCGGCGGGTGATGCGGGTGTCGGCTTCTGCGGTCAGTGCCTCCAGGGCCTGTTGGAAACCCTGGAGTGCTTCTCGGACGACTTCGCCCATGGCCTCCGTCCGGAACGTGTCCAGGGTTAATGCAAGTTCTTCACTGGCCTGCTCGGCTCGCTCCCGGAAGCGGGGCTCGACGGCCGCCATAAGGCCTTCGACGCGTTTCTCGAGCTCCTGCACAGAGTTCCGAACTGCGGCATCGGCCTGGATGCGGAGAATCTCCAGGACCGAATCGATCAACCGTGCGGCCCGTTTCTCAAGTTCGGCCGACTGCGCATCAGCATCCATCCGGCCGGAGCCAGGCGCGGACGTGACACTCGCCGCGGTCATCGGCTTCACAAAAGTGGCTGCCGGGTTCGAGCGGCTCTCCGCCACAGGGAGACGCCCCCCCAGCTCAGCCTCCACAGTTTCCCAGTCCGGTGGCGGATTCTCCACACCCCACATGTTCCCCGGCTGCACGAGCTGGACCGCGACGTCGTGACGGGATTGTCCGGGAGGCGTGTCAAAAACCTGGACGCAGACGGCCTTCCCTCCCTGTCCGGTGCGCGGGTTCTCCAGCGAAACAATCATGCCGACCATGATGTGGTGGGTCGTGGCGATCTTCGCGCCATGAAGATTCACAATCGAAGTCGCCGTCTCTTCACGGAACGGCTGACCGGAGGCATCTCGCCCGATCAAGATGATGGGGGTAACGCAATCAATCCGCGTGCTTCGCCGTCGGCTGGAGCGCGCTGACGGGAAGAGATCCTTTGTGGCAAACGGACTTTTGCCCATGGATTCAGCCTTTCCGGAAAACAACTAATCTCGGCGGCTGGCTCCGCTGGCGGGCAGCGACATCCGGATCTGGGGAGCCCGAATCGTGCGCGAGACGAAGCATGTGCGCCTCCCGCCCCCTCCAGGCTGAGCGTATTCTAGCAACTGATAACCGTGAATTCAACCCTTATTGGACTAATAGAAGTTCAAGGCAATTCGACCTGAAGAGAAGCTCCACTACCGTCTCCTCTGGGTCTTTCAGTTTCGCGAAGCCTCTGCGAACGGCCACTCGCGTTTTTTCTTGGCGAGGATGAAGTAGGCGACCAGGCCCACGGCGATCGTCCCGAAGGCATAGAGCGCGAACTTCCATCCCTTTTCGGGATCGGCGACGCCGCTTCCGAAAACATAAAGCCAGCCGACAAGCGCCAGCACGGCCGGCATTGGGTAAAGCCACATCTTGAACGGCCGCGCCACTTCGGTCCGGTACTTCCGCAGGATGAACAGCCCGATGATTTGTCCTCCGAAGACCACGAGCACCCGGGCGAGAATGAGGGCGGTGATGATATCCGCCAGGGTGAAGAAGCTCGCGACGATGCAGAGGATGCCAATCAGGACCACGGAGCGGTGGGGGAACTCGCCTTTCGGATGCAGCACGCCGAACCAGCGGAAGAACGCGCCGTCGAGTGCCGCGGCGTAAGGGACGCGCGAGTAGCCGAGCATCAACGCGAACACGGAAGCAAACGCTGTGAACAGAATCATCACCGAAATCGCGACCGCGGCCCATTCGCCGTAGATCTTTTCCATGAAGATCGAGGCCACGGCGTTATAGGCCGGCGACCCCGGCTGCACCATGTCGCGCCAGGGGACGACGGAGACGAAACTGAAAGACAGCAGGAAGTCAATCAAGGTCACGCCGAGGATCGAAAGGATGACGGCGTAGGGGATCGTTCGCTCCGGCTGCTTGACCTCACCGCCGAGATAGCAGACCTGGTTGTAGCCGAGGTAATTGTAGATGACCTGGATCGTCCCGTTGCCCAGGCCGATCAGAAACGCCCAGTTAAGGTTGAACGCGTTCGGCGGGAAATCGAACGCCAGGCTGGGGTTCATTTTCACAAGGCCGGAGACGATCACCCAACCTGTGGTCGCGAGCGTCGCAATCCATAGGATGAGCATCAGCTTAGCGATGTCCTGGATCTTGCGGTAGAGCGCAAACATCACCAGTGCCGAGATTCCCGCGGCCATGAACTTGATGCCCCAGGGGTGCGCCCCCAAGCCTCTCCAGAGATAACTCAGGTACTGCACCATGCCGATGCTGCCGGAGGCGATTTCGAGTGTCCCGCTGAAAAGGAACTGCCAGATGAACATCCAAGCCATGAGCTTGCCCCAGCGCTCGCGGCCGTAACTGTCGCGGAGGAAAACGTATGGGCCGCCGGAGCCGGCCAGCGATGCGCCGAGTTCCGAGACTACGAGCCCGTCGGCCATGGCGATGATCGCGCCCACAAACCACGCCAGCAGCGCCTGCGGCCCGCCCAGCGTCCCCAGAATCAGCGGCACCGTGATGAACGGTCCGATGCCAATCATGTTCGACATGTTGATCGAGGTGGCGTTCAGGATGCCCAGCTTGCGCTGAAGCTGTGGCTGGTCGGAGCTGGTTGCAGCGGCGCGATTCTTGTCTTTTTGAGAGTCGCTCATGGTCCTCACTTTGCCAAGTTGCCGATCAACGAGCGCGCAGAATACTTTACTCAGACTGACTTCGCAAGTAGCGCTGGGGTTCGGAAGGCTGGCAGCTGGCGGCCGTCAGTTTTTGGCTTTCCCCGGACCAGTCTGTCTACTCAAGGCTGCGCTGGTGGCATCGAGGAAGAAGCTGGCGTGGACGACCGCCGGTTTCGGAGGCAGCCAGAATGGCAGCCCATATGCTCCGGCATATATACGGAGAGCAAGATGCCGCAACTGGCCGACCTCTTCAGAGCACTTGCCGACACCAATCGGCTGCGAATCGTGAACATTTTGTCGCGTCGAAACCTCTGCGTATGTGACTTGCAATCGATTCTTGATTTACCTCAACCTTTCATCTCCCGGCACTTAGCGTACTTGCGCAGGTGGGAATTGGTCCGTTATGAGCGCAAAGGCGCACGGGTGCGTTATTCCCTCGCTCTCGGTACCCCCTTTGGTTACGCATTGCAATCTTTCTTGCGGGACACGCTGCCCCTTTCACTCGACTTCCAAGGCGATCTGCGGAGGCTTGCCGAGTTTGGAGCGACCGGGCAGCTAAAGTCCTTAGCTGGTGGTTTGGACCAGCTTAAGTCGAAGGCGGCATAAATCAGCTTCTCCGAGAGGAACACGGTGAGAATCAAAATCGTGCTGTGCAATTGCAAGGGGCTTTGCCCTTCCTTTAAGAACGCGGACATGGACACGCTGCCGTTCCTGGTGGAGTCCGAACTGGACGTGCAATACACCATCGTCCACCCGCAACTCTGCGGACAGGGTGGCAACGAAGTTGTCGCCGACATCATGCGCCAATCGGCTTCCGATCCGGACGTATACATCATCGGCGGCGCGTGCGCTCCGGAAGCGCAATTTAAGCTGTTCAGAAAAGTCATGCTGAACGCTGGCTTCGACGAGAAGCGGTTTGTGCCGCTGGATATTCGTGGCACTTCCAACGAAGGCATCCTATTGCGACTTAAAGAGGCCGTCGAGTCGATTCTGAAACCGAAGGAACAGACGGAAAGCGCGGCAGCCTGACGATGCCCGATGGGCGCGGAGCCTGAGAGAAAACATCATGCCGTATCCCGGTGTCCCACGCGAAAAGTTGCCTTGGTTTCCTACCATCAATCCCGCCGTCTGTCTGATGGATTTGGATTGCGTGAACTTCTGTTCTCAAGGCGTCTTCGAGTGGGACCCGGAAACGCGCCGGCCGTTTGTGGCGCATCCCTACAGTTGCATCCCGGGCTGCGACAGTTGCGCACAAATGTGCAGGGCCGGAGCCATCAGTTTCCCCAACAAGGAAGAGTTCCGCAGGATTCTGCGCCGCCTGCGCGAGGAGGCTCGTCGGGCCGCACGCCCCCCCGGCGGCGGCTGACCGTGGCGCAAAGGGGCGCAGGATTGCGGCCCGGATTGGTAACTTGTAGGGGCGCAAGACCATGCGCCGGCACCGCTCATGCCGGATGACTCGCGCTAGGTACGTTCAACAGGCCTCGCACTTGTCGCCGTCCTTTTCCCCCATTTCTCTGTTACCTTTCGCCCGGAATTGCATTTATCCCTTACGAAGGCCAAAGAATCGAGGAGGCCGAAGTGAAGGGGCTCGAGGCTGCGAGACAGGGGCGACATCACCGAGGGGGTGAGATCTGACCCGCTTCCCGCGATCTTTCCGTCCCGCTGGCACTTCTGCCTTCACCACCAAGGAGGAATGCCGTGCCCGAATTCCAACCGAAGCGAATCCTGTGTCCCGTTGACTTCAGCCCTCATTCTGCGGCAGCACTGAGGGTCGCCGGACGTTTGGCGAAAGCGTTTGCTGCGGAGGTTTTGGTGCTGCACGCCTATCGTCTGGAAGTGCCCGTATACTTCACCGCCGCCCAAATCCAGGCCCTCAAGGCACAATTGCGACGGAGTGCGAAAGCCGGGCGCACTTTCTTGCGCGACTTCGCGGCGGAACACCTGCCCGAAAACATCCAGCGCTCCGTCTTGCTGGTGGATGGTGACGCCGTTTCGGCCATTCTTCACGCTCTTCGTGACTCGCGGCCCGGATTAGTGGTCATGGCAACCCATGGGCGAACTGGCTTGACGCGTATTCGGCTGGGCTCTGTCATGGAGAGCGTCCTTCGGCAATCCCCCGTGCCAGTCTTGACCGTGGGCCCGGCAGTCAAACTCCCGACCTCGCTCGGCCCGCTGCGCCGCGTCCTTACCCCCGTGGATCTGCAGGGCTCGTCGCAGGCGGCTTTTCAGCACGCGGCCGAGCTGACGGAGGCTACTGGAGCCGAACTGATCGCGCTCCACGTGCTCGAGGACAGCCCCTCCGATGACCAGACCAGGGAAAAGAGCCGTAAGGAGCTATGTGCTTGGGTCCCCAGCGATGTCCGCGAGCGGTGCTCGATTCGGGAAGTTGTTCGAAGAGGTCATCTCGCCGAGCAGATCGTAGCAGAGGCTCGCGCCTCGCGCGCTGACTTGGTGGTGATCGACGTGCGGCCACGGAGATTTCTCAGCTCGGTGCTCTTCAGTTCGACAACCGAAATAGTGATTCGAAATTCTCCCAGCCCGGTCCTGTCGGTGATGAGTGAGCGTGTCAAGCCGCGCTGGCCGGCAAATGTCATTGGCCCAACTCTTGTGCGATGACTTGATAGGCCCCAAAATCGCAGGCGAGGAGATGATGCCATGGAAATGAGACCGCCGAGATCTCGCGCTTTGCCAACCGGGTGCAATGAAAACTGGGGCGAGCGGCCTGCCGCGTCCAGAATTGCGGCAAGGTCGGATATCCCGAACCGCGGTGCGATGAGAAGCATCTGAAGAACTGGCAGTCCATGATGGGCGTAAGGAAGCACGACTTTGCGTCTATCTACCCGCGCCCCACTTGGAGGTTCGAATGGAAGTCAAAAAGGCTTACAAGGTTTTCCGATACCAAAGCGAGGTGCGCTGGGGTTCGGATCGCTGAGGAAAAATATGCTCGTCCGGCAAGCCCGATATCGAGATATCGAGCCCGCCGGAGTTTAAGGGCGAAGCGGGATTCTGGACACCCGAGGATATGTTCATCGCCTCAGTCAACACCTGCACGTTGATGACCTTCGTGGCCTACGCCCAACACAAGGGGCTCGAATTCGTGACCTACGAGAGCGAGGCAGAAGGGCTGCTGGAAAACGTTGAGGGAAAGTATCGGTTCACGGAAATCGTTCTCCATCCCCACCTCAGCGTCAAGTCCGCTGAGGATGTGGAGCGCGCCCAGAAAATGATGGAAGACGCCCACAAGGGTTGCTTGGTTTCGAATTCCATCACCACTCGAGTCAAGGTCTTCCCCGACATCCGCATAATCGCCGCAGGGGAGTAGTTGACAGGGACGCAGACCATCAATCGTTGTCTGCACCCCGCGGCCTTTCCCAGCTCGGGGATGTTTTCCTTTTGCATTAAATGCGCGCAGTTTTGATTCGGCTATTGCTCACTACACCTTCGCGGTTCCGGCGGAGGAGATTTGGCGGGTGCGGGGCGCTGGGCTCTTGGGCTTAGACCGAGGCTCGACTTTCCAGAAGTGTAGGATGGTTTCCGACCACTTATCAAGGATTTCCCGCGCGCGGTCGCTGTCGGTCTTTTCCATGTGGCGGAAGATGAGTTGCCTCAAGAGCTGCGAGTCTTCGGGCTCGATAATCCTCTCGATGCGGACGATTTCGGGGTTGTAGCGGTGCTCGAATTTTCCGGCCGCATCGTAAACGAAGGCAACGCCGTTGGTCATGCCGGCGCCGAAGTTGCGCCCCGTCTCCCCCAGGATGACGGCCACGCCGCCCGTCATATACTCGCAGGCGTGATCGCCAGCGCCTTCCACGACAGCGGTGGCGCCGCTGTTGCGGACGCAGAAGCGCTCGCCCGCGCGCCCGGCAGCGAAGAGCTGCCCGGCGGTTGCTCCATAGAGCACGGCGTTACCCATAATCGTATTCTCGTGAGACTCGAAGCGGCTGCCCTTCGGCGGGCGGACAATGATTTCTCCGCCGCCCATGCCCTTGCCAACATAATCATTGGCCTCGCCTTCCAGAACCATTCGAATCCCGTGAGTGAGGAAAGCTCCAAAACTCTGTCCGGCGCTTCCGGTGAAGCGGAATTCCGCGCTCGCCCCCTGCAGGCCGTGGTTGCCGTTCCGCAAAGCAACTTCGCCCGCGGCGCGTGCACCGATGGTGCGATTGGTGTTTCGAATCGCGTATTCGCGGACGACCGACGCGCCCTCGGCAAGTGGAATCCTCACGTCCTCGGCCATCTGCAGCGCCAGCGGGTCAACGTGTCGCGCCGAGCGGCTTCGCTTCCCTGCCCTGCCTTCCGATGCCGAACGGTGAAGGATCGGCTCCAGGTCCAATTGCCCACGCCGCCCGGGAACGCGGTAGGACACCGGAGTCAGCAGACTCGTGCGGCCGACAATCTCGTCCAACGAGCGGAAGCCGAGTTTCGCCAGAGTCTCGCGCACGTGCCCGGCGACGTGCCGGAAGTAGTTAATGAGCCGCTCGGGCTCTTGTGGAAAACGCCGGCGCAAATCCTCGCGCTGCGTGGCCACGCCCACCGGGCAGGTATTGAGGTGGCACTGCCGCGCCATCACACAGGCCAGCGCCACCAGCGCCGCCGAGCCGAAACCGAACTCGTCTGCGCCAAGAATGGCGGCGATCACCACATCGCGACCGGTTTTCATTCCACCGTCAGCGCGCAATCGGACACGCCCGCGCAGGCCGTTGGCCACCAGCGCCTGATGCGATTCCGCCAAGCCCATCTCCCACGGTGATGCAGTGTTTTTGATGGAACTGAGCGGTGAAGCGCCCGTGCCACCGTCGTGCCCGCTGATGAGAACTACGTCGGCGTTGGCCTTGGCGACGCCGCAGGCCACCGTCCCCACGCCCGCCTGGGAAACCAGCTTCACACCGATTTCGGCGCGCGGGTTGATCTCGCGCAGGTCGTAGATCAGTTGCGCCAGGTCTTCGATGGAATAAATATCGTGATGCGGCGGCGGCGAAATTAGCGCGATGCCCTCGACGGCGCGCCGTACGCGCGCGATGAGCGGCGTCACCTTGTGGGCGGGCAACTGGCCGCCTTCGCCGGGCTTCGAGCCCTGTGCCATCTTGATTTCCAATTGCTCGGCGCGCGCCAGGTATTCCGGCGTCACGCCGAAGCGCGCCGAGGCCACTTGCTTGATCTTGTTGGCGGCGCAGTCGCCGTTCGCGAGGTCCACGTAAACTTCCGGGTCTTCCCCGCCCTCGCCCGTATTCGATTTCGCGCCGATGCGGTTCATGGCGATGGCGAGCGTGCGCTGCGTTTCGGGGCTCAACGCGCCGAGCGACATGGCCTGAGTGGTGAACCGCTTCCAGATGGCTTCGACAGGTTCCACTTCCTCGATGGGCACGGGTTTGCTGGTCCGGAAACGCAGGAGGTCTCGCAGGCAGATCGGCTCGCGCTCGTCCACTTCGTGGGCAAAAGCGCGATAAGCCTCGGGATCGTCCTCCTTCGCGGTCTTCTGAAGATTGCGGATAACCTCGGGCGAGAACGCGTGGCGCTCGAAACCTTTGCGGAAGCGATAGAAGCCAGCGAACTCCGGCTTGTCGGCCGGCGAACCGAACGCCGCACGATGGCGATCGAGTGTGTCGTTCGCCAGATCGACGAGTTTCCTGCCGCCCACCAGCGAACGCGTGTCGGGGAAGTATTTCTGCACCATGTCGGCGTCGAGCCCGATGATCTCAAAGAATTTCCCGCCCAGGTAGCTGGCCAGCGTCGAGATCCCCATCTTCGACATGATCTTCTTTAGCCCGGCTTCGACCGCGGCGCGGAAATTTCCGAGCGCGTCGGATACGGAGAGGTTGCCGAGTTCATTCTGGCGTGCCAGGTCCGCCACAATTTCGAGCGCCATGTAGGGATTCACCGCTGCCGCGCCGTAGCCGATCAGGCAGGCAAAATGATGGGCTTCCCAGGCCTCAGCGGTTTCCAGCACCAAGTCGGCTTTGTTGCCCACGCCCTCGGCAATCAATTCCTCGACCACCGCGCCCACGGCCAGCAGCATCGGGACGGCGGCGTGCGCGACGTCCACGCTCCGGTCGCTCAAAATCAGAATGGAACTTCCACGCGCCACCGCCGCCGCGCAGTCGCGCACGATGCGCTCGAGCGCGCGCGTCACACCTTCCGGCCCCTGGCTTGACTCGAACAGCGTCGAGATGACGGCGGGTTTGAATTGCTCGCCGGCCAGCCGCTTCAGTTGCGCCAATTCGTCGTCGAAAAGGAACGGCGACTCCAGCCGCACCATGCGCGCGTGCTCGGGAGTCTCCACCAGCACCGAATGGCGCGGGCCGAGGTAGAGGTTGAGCGACATCACCAGCGACTCGCGCAGCGGGTCGATGGGCGGGTTGGTCACCTGCGCGAACATCTGGCGGAAATAGTGGTAGATGGGCCGCAGACGATGCGAAAGCGCCGCCAGCGGCGTGTCGTCGCCCATCGAGCCCACAGGCTCTTTCTTCTCCCCCGCCTGGGGCTTGAGGAGCAGCTCAACGTCCTCCTCGGTATAACCGGCGGCGCGCTGGGTGGCGGCAAACTGCGCGCGGTCGCGAGCCGCGAGGCTCTGTGTCGCGAGGTCCGAATCGGCGAGCGCGGTGTCCGCGGGCTTGAGGCGTGGGGAGAAGATCATGTTGCGGGTGATCCACTTCCGATATTTCCGCCCGTGCGAAACCTGCCGCTTGACTTGCTCGTTCTTGAAAATCTTGTGGTGCTGGAGATCAACGAGAAGAATCTGCCCCGGCCCCAGCCGACCTTTTTCTTTCACCCGCTCGGGGTCAATGGGGAGCAGCCCGACTTCCGAGCCCAGAACCACCAGACCATCGCGGGTGATGGTGTAGCGCGAGGGCCGCAAACCGTTGCGGTCGAGCGCCGCTCCCACCAGGTGGCCGTCGAGGAAGGCCATCGCCGCCGGGCCATCCCAAGGTTCCATCAGGCAGGAGTGATAGTGGTAGAAAGCCTTGACGTCGGCGGGAATCTCCACCGAACTTTCCCACGCTTCCGGGATCATCATCAGCAGTGCGTGCTGGACGGTGCGGCCGGAGCGCGTGAGCAGTTCGAGCGCGTTGTCGAAGCTCGCCGAATCGCTGCCGCCCGTCTGGATGACGGGCTTCAACCACTCGACGTCGTTTTCCCAGATCGGGTGGGCGAGCACCGCCTCGCGCGCGCGCATCCAGTTGCGGTTGCCGAGCAGCGTATTGATTTCGCCGTTGTGCGCCACCAGGCGGAAAGGTTGCGCCAGAAACCAACTGGGGGAGGTGTTGGTGCTGTAACGCTGATGGAAGAGCGCTGCGGAACACACAAATTCCGGATCGCTCAAGTCGCGGTAGAAAACTCCAAGTTGCGACGGCGCGAGCAGGCCTTTGTAGACAATGTTGAGGGAAGAAAACGACGGGATGTAAGTGGCCGCGGCTATTTCACGGCCTGACTCCGCCAGGCGGCGCTCGATCTCCTTGCGCGTCAGGTAGAGGAGCTGTTCGAACTCGCGCTCCTGGTCGGCCGGTTGCGCGATCAGCATGTGCCAGATGGCAGGCTGCGTTTCGCGCGCCTGCGGTCCGAGCGCCTTCTCATCCAGAGGAACCTGCCGCCAGCCCGCGAGATACAGGCCGCGGCTGCGCACCACTTCTTCGGCGATAAACATCGCGCGGGCGCGCGCGACGCCCTCCTGAGGAAGAAAGAAAACTCCCACGGCGGTCTTCCAATCGGGCTTGAAGCCGGAATTGAGTCGGCGTGCTTCGCGGACAAAAAAGGAGGAAGGCAGTTGAAGCGAAACGCCCGCGCCGTCGCCGCTCGCGCCATCGGCGTCCACGCCGCCGCGGTGCGTCAGGCAGCCGAGACATTCCAACGCCTGCTCGACCACGCGATGCGACGGCGGCGCGTCGAGTTGCGCGACGAAGCCCACACCGCAGGCATCGTGCTCTTCGCGCCGATATAGCCCCGCCGCCGGATTGGAACCCTTCGCCATGTCTTTGAACCGTTGGGTTTTGCGCTTGACCGCAGTCCCACCGTGGGAGAAGCGACACCTTGACACTGGAAGGCGCTTTAACATTCTGCCCACCCGTGGCACGCTTGTGAAATCAGAAGTTTTTATGCCGGTGATAAGTTTCAGCGAACAGATGATTGAGGTCGCTTCAACACACCTCAGTTGGGAGTTGTGTTTCGTTCGCGATGCCGAATCCTGATGATAATGCCGCCGCCCCGGGCTACAATCCCGACCTGCGATATCGACCGTGTTCGTTCCTCGCCGGAAGCCGCATGAGAGAAACCTTCACGCTGGGCATTGACCTGGGCGGAACGAAGATCGCCGCGGGCATCGTCGCGTCCAGCGGCAGGATGCTATCCAACGTCCGCGTACCCACGCCGGCCTCGGGCGTGAAGAGGGACTTGCAGGCGATCTTTGACGCCGCACACGCTGCCGTGGCCACTGCCGGACTCAACTGGCAATCCGTGCGCACCGTTGGCGTGGGCGTTCCCGGCGCGTTCGATCCCAAAACCGCAACTGTCTGGGCGCCCAACTTGCCTGGGTGGAGGAAGGTCCCGCTCAAGCGTCTGCTCGACCGGGCGCTCGACCGGCCGGTCTTCGTGGAAGGCGACCGCAACGTACAGGCGCTGGCGGAAGCATGGCTTGGAGGCGGCAAAGGCGCGCGGAATCTGGTTTTCCTCACGGTGGGGACGGGCATTGGCGCGGGCATCATCGCCGATGGACACTTGATTCCCGGCGCGCACGGCGTGGCGGGCGCAGCAGGATGGCTGGTCACGGAAAGCCGGTGGCGCGCGGAATTCGGCTGCGTCGGGTGTTTGGAATCCCTCGCCGCCGGGCCGGCCGTGGCGCGCGTCGCGGAGAAGGCGCTGCGCGCCAACTCGCGCAGCCCTATCAACACACTCGCCGCAAAGCACGGCGGAAGAATCACCGCCGAGATCGTCGTCGCCGCCGCGCGGCGCGGCGACGCGACTGCGCGCCGCGTGCTTGAGGAACTTGGAACAAATCTCGGCCGCGGCGTGGCGAGCATCATCTGTTTGCTGAATCCCGAGGTGGTTGTGGTGGGGGGCGGGCTGGCGGGCGCGGGCGAGTTAATTCTGCGCCCGCTGCGGCGCGCCGCGCGCCAGTGGGGCCAGCCGCTCGCTTCGCGCCAGGTTCGCATCGTGCGCTCCCGGCTGGGTGAGGACGCTGGAATCCTCGGCGCGGCGAGATACGCATTCATCCAACTGGAGGGAATGGACTAATGTCGGCAGATAAGTACTTCGAGGCAGCGCAGAAAGTCTACGACCGCATTCGTTCCACACAACTCGCGAATATTCGGAAAGCCGGTGAATTCGCCGCCGACTCGATCGCGGGCGGCGGGCTAGTGCATTTATTCGGCAGCGGCCACTCCGTGATTCCGGTGCTCGATGTGTTCCCGCGCTATGGCAGCTTTGCGGGATTTCATCCCCTGATGGACTCGCGCTTGATGTGGACCCAGGTTCTGGGCTCGGGCGGCGTGCGCGAACTGTTGCGCCTCGAGCGAATGGAAGGCTACATTGCGAATTTCCTCTCCAATTTCAAATTTGAGCCCGTTGACACGATAGTGGTCTATTCGCACGGCGGCATGAACGCCGCGCCCATTGAGGTGGCACTGCACGCGAAGTCGCTCGGGTTGAAGGTGGTCGTCGTCACGTCGCTCGATAACGCCAAGATGGCGCGCGCCACGCACTCCAGCGGCAAGAAGCTCGCCGATGTCGGCGACGTGGTCCTCGACAACTGCTGCCCACCCCAGGACAGTTTGGTGGAAATCGAGGGCGGACCGGTCGCCGCCAGCTCGACGTTTGCCGCCATCGCCATCTCGATGGCGCTGGTGGCAGAGACGGCGGCGCAACTTCACGAGCGTGGGGTCAAGTTCCGCGCCTTCGTCTCGCCCAATGTTGCAGCCGTCGGCCCCGACAACAATCAGAAGGTTTTCGACGACTACATTCAGAAACTCGCCCCGCGGTTGAAATGAGACGCCGCGCCCCGCAGAGCAGAGCGGCGCACCACGTGGGATCAGCACACGTCGCGCCCACCGATTAGTTGACTTGGTGCGGAGGGGTGTTACTATGTGGTCTCCAATACGAACTTAGGGCAACTCCTTCATTCATGACATTCTCAGGGAGCATGGCGGGGGGGGGTATCCCATCCACCCCAGCGCCGGGGGTGCGAAACGAGGTCGAGCGTGCATCGCGAACTGAACACGAACGGACGGCGGCTGGTGTCGCTGATGAAAGTGGGCTTAGTTCTGGCTGTCCTGCTGATGGCGTTGGTGATTCCCGCCGCGCGCAGCTTCGCACAGGACAAGCCGGCGGGAAAATCCCTTTACCAGCGCCTGGGCGGCTACGACGTAATCGCCGGAGTCGTCGACGATTTTCTCGTCCAGTTACGAAGCGCTCCGGACTTCGCGCGTTTCGGTGGCGGCCGCAGTCGCGACTCCTTGGCGCGCACGCGCCAGTTGGTGATCGATCAAATCTGTTTCCTGGCCGGGGGCCCTTGCACGTACATCGGCCGCGATATGAAAACCGCACATGCGGGACTCAAAGTCACCGATGCGGAGTGGGACTCCATGATGACGAAATTCAAAGTTTCGCTAGAGAAATTCAAGATTGCCGCGCCGGAACAGCAGGAATTCCTCGCCATGATTGAACGACTACGGCCTGCCATCGTCGAAAACCCGAAGGAAGAAAAACCCAAAGCTCAGAAATGAGCCCCGCCCGGACGAATTCGACCCGCCCGGGCAGACCACCAGCGCAACGGCCCCCGGCCAAGCGGGAGAGCCCTGCAGCGCGGACTTGTACCATAAGCCTGCCGCGCATACGCAGACACCGAAAAATGCCGCAGAGCTGCAATCCAGGTCTTCGTTAACTTGTGCTTGCCGCAGGGCAGCCTGCGCAGGGAAACTCGGCCGCCGCGCCAACGCCCGGGATATTGCCAAGGCAAGGAAAGCCGCCGAGGCGGGAGACGCCGCCGCAATGTACTCCCTCGGCGTGATGTATTTCAAGGGCGAAGGCGTGCCGAAAGATTACAAGGAAGCAGCGTCCTGATTCCGCAAGGCCGCCGAGGGCGGAAATGGTGCCGCAATGTTCAAACTGGGCGCGATGTATGAAAACGGCGTGGGCCTCGGGGAGGACGACGTAGAGGCGGTCCGCTGGTATCGCAAGGCTGCCGAGGCAGGAAGCCTCGACGGAACGGTCAACCTGGCCTGGATGTACGAGAACGGTCGGGGGGTGTCGAAAGACGACTGGCAAGCGGTGGGCTGGTACCGCAAGGCCGCCGAGGCTGGAAACGTCATCGCAATGAACAACCTCGGCAGAATGTATGCAGACGGCCGAGACGTCGCGAAGGACGACGGGCAAGCTGTTAGCTGGTACCGCAAATTCGCAGAGGCGGGGGAACCCGTGGCAATGTACAGCCTTGGCGTGATGTACGCCACCGGAGCAGGCGTCGCGAAGAATGGGCCGCTGGCCATGCAGTGGGCTGGGAAGGCAGCGGAAAGGGGAAACGTCGATGCGCAGGTAATGCTGGGACTGGGATACACGGGCGGTGTCGAGGGCGTTTTACCGGACTACCGCCAGGCGGCAGACTGGCTGGGCAAAGCTTCGAGCCAAGGCTCCACACGCGCTCAGGTGGGCCTGGGTTTACTTTATGAGAATGGTTCAGGGGTCAACCAAGACCTGGAGCGCGCCAGAGCACTCTACAGCCAGGCGGCGCAGAGCTCCGATCCGCAGATTGCGAAGTTGGCCAACGAGCGAGGTCAGCAGTTGGACAGCCAGCGAAATCAGCAATCGTGATCACGATCCGAGATCACGGCGGGTCACATACTTTCTGTCATCGGTGGCTTGTTCGCTGTGGCGATCGTGGCTGACGCGATCAGCGACCCTTCCCACACGGCGGGGTCGGCCTCATCCGACCCGAACACCTTGGGAAACCGAGACTTTGATAAAGAGCGCGTCGAAAACGAACAGCAGCAAAGGGAAGCCTGGGAAGAGCAGGACCGAGCCGAAAGAGCGCGACGAGAGCACGAGAAGGAACTGGAGGAGGAGGCCAGGCGAAACCGTTGTCGGGGCAAGGACTTGAACGCTTGCTTTTAGCCCACCTAGCTTCTTCTCCCAGTTGTTGGCGGGCAGGGGGACCTTTCCGCGAAAAATCGACGGCGATTCCTGCGGGCAGAGTGCCCCCGATTGCAGAGGCGACAGAGTCCGAGGATAACGCTTCGCTGCGCTGACGCGCCGCCGCGTAGGCAGCCCGGGTCATCGATTAATAGCCTATATTGTTAGCTATCTACAATCGGCCGGCGAGCCTTCGGCGGCCAGCGTCAATGCTGTCTGCCGGGCACGCGTGGCGAGGCGTTCGCCTCCGGAAATGGGCCTTCCTCCGCAATAACTTGACTTCGGGGACCTGTGCCCTCTTCGGCCAATCGCTTTTCGAACGAGGGCGCCACCCGCCCAAACTGCGCGACGAAATGGAAAGTACTTCCCTTACCCAGCTCACTCTCCACCCAGATTCGGCCGCCCATCATCTCCACGAGCTGCCGGCAGATCGTGAGCCCCAGTCCCGTTCCCCCGTATTTCCTGGTACTTGAGCCGTCGGCCTGCGCGAACGCCTCAAAGATGATCTTCTGTTTTTCCGGAGGAATGCCGATCCCTGTGTCAATGACCTCGAAGTGGACCCCGACCGCGCCCTCCAGGCGCGAGTCCAGGTCCACTCGCACAGAGACTTCGCCTTGGTTGGTGAACTTGATCGCGTTCCCGACGAGGTTAATGATAATTTGGCGCAAGCGGCCCGGATCGCCGATGATCCTTTCCGGAACTCCCGGCCTGACTTCGCATGTCAGCTCCAGCCCCTTCTGGTGAGCCCGCAGGGCGAGAGCCCGGATCGTCTGTTCCAGATTGTCCCGCAGATTGAATTCAATCAGATCCAGTTCGAACTTGCCGGCCTCGATTTTAGAGAAATCCAGAACGTCGTTGATGACCGTCAGCAGGGAATTTGAAGAGGACTTAACCATCTCAAGGTATTCGCGCTGCTCGGCGTCGAGATGGGTGTCGAGCACCAACTCCGTCATGCCCAGAATGCCGTTCATGGGGGTGCGAATCTCGTGGCTCATGTTGGCCAGGAAAGCGCTCTTGGCGCGCGTCGCCGCTTCCGCCGCCTCCTTGGCATTCTGCAATTCCCGCTCGGCCAACTTGCGCGCCGTGATGTCCTGCGCCACCGCCAGGACCGCTTTTCTCCCGTGCCAATCCAATGCCAGGGCCGTCATTTCCACTTCGATAGTGCGGCCATCTTTCAGACGGTGGCGCGTTTGGCCCGACCAGCGCGGATTCGTCAAGAGCGTTCTCACATCCCTGAGCGTCTGCGGAACGTCCTCCTCCAGCCGGAGGTCCGCCAGCCGCATGTTCAGGAATTCCTCGCGACAGTAGCCGTAGTGGGCCACAGCGGCATCGTTGACCTCCAAGTATTGGAGGGTCTCGAGGTCGTAGAAGAACATGGGGAGGGGGCTATAGGCGAAAAGGTTCCGGAATTTTGACTCGCTCTCCAGCAGCGCCTCTTTCGCCCCTTTCTGCTCGGTAATATCTTCCTTGACGGCAAGGAAATGCGTAGTCGACCCCGCGGCGTCTTTTATTGGCATGACGGCGGCGGATTCCCAATAAAAATCTCCGTTCTTCTTTTTGTTGTGGAACTCGCCACGCCATTCGCGCCCGGAGGTGATTGTCGCCCACAGCTCTCTGTAAGCTTCGGGTGGGGTTTCGCCCGATTTCAAAATGCGCGGGTTGTTCCCCACGGCTTCTTCCAAGGTGTAGCCCGTCAGGCTGGTAAACTTAGGGTTAACGTATTCGATGATTCCATTCGTATTGGTAATTATCACGCAGACCGGACTCTGCTCAACCGCTTGCGACAGCTTCCGGAGTTGGTCTTCAGCCCGCTTGCGCTCGGTGATGTCCCGCGCGATGCCTTGCACGCCCACCGGATACTCCCCGGAGTAAATAGGCCTGAGGCTCACTTCCAGTGGCACGCGCCGGCCTTCCTTGGTCAGAATCTCAATTTCTTGTGCCGCCTGCTGGGGCACACCCGACTGAATGATTTGCTCGACCAGCGACCTGTGTTCCGGGGCCACCCATTCCAGGATGTTCTGCCCAATGGCTTCCGGGCGCGAGTAGCCAAGAATCCTCTCCCCCGCCAAATTCAATGAGGTGATGTGGCCGCGCAGGCCACATGTAAAAACGATGTCGTTGGCGTTTTCGAAAAGTTCGTGAAAGCGGTCCCGGAGAGCGGCCTCTCTTTGACCCCATTCGCGGATTGTGGCGGTCTGCTCGAGAACGCGGCGGCGGAGCAGCACAACCCATCCCAGCACGGCCAGAATCAACGACGCCATGGTCCCCAGACCCACCAGGGCGTGCCGCAGTGTCCACCAGGGCGGGCGCTCCAGGACAACAACGTCCGCGGGGGAGCGCAGCAGCAGCCGGAACGCCCGCGGTTGGCGCTTCTTATCGGCCTCCACCGAGCAGACCCCTGTCACCTGCAAGCGGCTTCGCAGAGGAATCTCGCCAACCTGTCGAACAGCGCCCGTTTCTTCGATGCGGGCGTCGAATATGACATCTTGAGATTGGAGGGCCAGGATCAGGTCGTTCCCCTCCCGAGCATGGTCCAACAGCCGTGCTTCCAGGCGAACGAGGGAGGCGTCATGGCTTCCCTGAAGAGCCTGAGCGGCCGTGATGCTGATGGCAGGGGGTGCAGAGCCCTTCGCAACTCTTCGGACAGTCGCATCTGCCAGGCTGGGCGAGTATTCGCCGAAGGAAGGGAAACCCAGCACCTCCACGCGGTCGCCGGGCTGGAGGGCCAAGGCCTGGAGGGTTCTTACAGCGACGCTCTCCGCGTCGTCCGTCACGAAAAGCAGACCATCTCGGCGCTTCAGAATGACGACGCCCTGCACTCGCACACGATGGCCGGAAGCTCCTTGGGGGGTGAAGCGCAGCAGACTGCTAATCGATCGGACGGAGATGGCAAAGGGGTCCGGGGGAGATGGTTCAATCACCTTAAGCTGCGCCAGGTTTGGCACGTATACGCGCACGCCGACCATCTGATTTCTCTGGTTGAAGATGGCGCCGCACGCGCCCCGCACGCGCACCTGGGCATCGACTAACCGCGCCGGCACCGGCTGGTGAAAGCCGGGGATTCTAGCCTCGAGGCGACCGCCCGCCGCGGCGATTTCAAGCACGAGATACGTGTTTTGAACTTCCGCGTGCCGGACGATCCCCTCGATTTCCATCCACTGACTGTCCTCGGCGGTGGAAGCCAGCCGTTCGAACGAGGCCCGGCGCGGCACCGGCAACGACGCCCGTCCGAGCACGCGAATGTTGGGCTTGATGATCTGAGGAGCAAAATCCGCAAAAGCCGTAAACCCACTTAGTTCGACCAGTTGTCCGGCCTCGAGACCGAGCTTCATCCCTGGCGTATCCACCCAGATGCCCGCTGTCGAGTCTTGAACGAAGAGATCGGGCCCGTCGGGACCCTCGCTCTCGTAGTACGTCACTACTGCGCGGAGTCGCACGGGCTGTCCAAGGGCGGCTTGGTCGTGTGAGAGGTTTCGAACTTGCGCGGCCTTCGTTAACAGAGGAAGGCCTGACTTGCCGGGAGCCGATTGCTGTGGGGCGGCGATGGCCGCCCACAGGGGGAGCCCTCCAACGGCCAGGAGAAAGACCAGACGACACCAAGACGCTTTTCGCCCCGAGGAAGTCGCGTGCTTGAGGGTTTTCGCCACTAGCGCTTTTCCCCTGTCGTGTCCCATTTTCCAAGCTGAGGCTTTACCACCCGCTCGAAGCAATCCGGACAGATGCCGTGGCTGAAAACCGCCCCGGAGTGCTCGCTGATGTAGGCCTCGACTTGCTGCCAGTAGTTCTGGTCGTTTCGGATCTTCTTGCAGTAGGAGCATATGGGAAGGAGGCCCTGAAGAAGCTGGACGCGCGTCAGAGCCTCCTCCAGTTCCCGAACTCGCTGGGCCAGTGAGGTCTGCAGTTCCACGATGCGCGCCCCTCCCCCGACACGAGCGCGCAACTCCTCGTTGTGGAAAGGCTTCGTTACATAATCGTCTGCCCCGGACTCCAAACCACTTACAATGTCTTCCCGGCTGGTGCGCGCCGTGAGCAGGATGATGTAGGCTGGCGAGGGATGCCCCCCTTCCCGTACCCTGCGACAAAGCTCCACTCCCCCCACTCCTGGCATCATCCAGTCCAGGATGATCAGGTGGGGGGCATCCGGTTGCTGCAAGGCTCGCCAAGCCTCGGCGCCGTCGGGGGTCGCGATCACCTCAAAGCCCCAGCGGGAAAGAAAAGCCTCCAGCACACGGCGGGATACTTCATCATCCTCGGCGATCAGGACTTTCATCGGCACCAAGCTGTCACTCCTTTCACACCAGAGCCCCGAGAGGTCCTTTCCGGTCGCGGCGGCCGAGGCGTGCGCCTCAATAGACCGGGACCCTGGCCATCCGCCGGCAACGGAGCCGGACACTGTCGGAGCAGATTATTGGCCTCCTCACGTGCAGTTCACCTTGGTGTGCCACCGCCAGCGGATGCCACGTGGGGTCCGCTGAGTAACTCCCCGAGGCCTCCGACGACGCGTCCCTTCAACACCTTCGTTACCACTAGGAATATCGTCCGTCCCAGCCAGCA
>Ga0315281_10003131_pt1 | contig 24319 bp, 21 predicted proteins | sample YL17G07_0_MG_FD_204540 | JGI IMG/M metagenome (GOLD analysis project Ga0315281, IMG submission 204540) | Sediment microbial communities from Yellowstone Lake, YNP, Wyoming, USA - YL17G07_0 | ecosystem: Environmental > Aquatic > Freshwater > Lake > Sediment | place: USA: Wyoming | collected... | reverse complement strand
TCCGACATCGACATCGTCTCGTTCCCGACCCTCACCGACGCGTTCCAGAACCCGGGGACGTTCACGAGCTCGACAGTGGGGCCCTCGAAGTTGTCGAAGACGCCGGCGATGTAGGCGCCCGGGTAGGTCTCCATCAACGCCGGGAAGCCCTCCTCGAGGCACCCGCGCGCGCCCATGTAGCCGTTCCCGAGGGTGAGGACGGTCTCCCAGTAGACGTTGTCCCGGGGCTGGTACGGCGCCTCGACCACGTGCCAGGGCAGGTGCTCCATCGCCACTCGCATGGTCCCGTGATGCTAGCATGGGTCCATGCGCACGTACCACGTTGACGCGACTTCCGGCCGGGACGGCAATTCCGGCCGGTCGCCGCGGAAGGCGTGGAAGACCCTGCGCCGGGCGCGGCGGCAGGCGCTTCGTCCCGGCGACTCGCTCCTCCTGCGCCGCGGCTGTTCGTGGGCGGGACCTCTGCGTCTGCGCGGGAGCGGCCGAAAGGGCCGACCGATCACGGTGGCCGCGTACGGGACCGGTCCCCGGCCGAGGATTGCGTCCGCAATCCTCCCCGTCGTCGGCAACTTGGGGCCGGTCTCGTGGTGCAGGGTCGCGCGGCTCGAGCTCTGCGGCGCCTCGCCCTGGCCGCCCTTCGCCCGCGAGTCCGGCCGCGGCGGCGGGATCGTGTTCGGACAATCAGTCCCCTCGGAGGGCCTCGCGGTCGAGGACTGCGTCGTCCACGACGTCCCGGGTCCGGGAGTCGCATTCCACGCCGGCCCGTCCGCCGGGACCGTCTTCCGGGGCTGGACGGTCTCGGGATGCGAGGTCTACAACGCCTCGACCGGGATCACGGCGGGGGGACCGTGGCCGCCGGGCGGCAACCCGTGGAAGTTCCACGAGCGGTTCGCGGTCCGCGACTGCCGGGTCCACGACATCGGCACCGACGGGATCGTGCTCTCGCACTGCCGGGACGGCGTGATCGAGCGATGCACCGCCTGGCGAACCGGGATCGGCCGCACCCGGCGCTCCCCGGTCGGGATCTGGTTCTTCCAGGCCCTCCGGTGCGTGATCCAGCATTGCGAGTCGTTCGACAACCACACGGCCGGCTGCACGGCCGACGGCGGCGGGTTCGACCTCGACGGCGGGGCCGTGGACTGCGTGATGCAGTACAACTACTCGCACGACAACGACGGGGCCGGCTACCTCATATGTTCGTACGACCCCGTCAACGCGCCGTGCACGGGGTGCGTGACCCGGTACAACCTCTCGGTCAACGACGGACGCGCGAACGACTACGGGGCGATCCTGTTCTGGCAGGCGCACCACTGCGAGACGCACCACAACACCTGCGTCACCCGGATCTCACCGGCGCTCAAGTTCACGAGCGAGACCCACGGGAACGTGTTCGCGGACAACGTGTTCGTCGTGGACGCCAAGGACGACATAGCAGTGGTGAAATCGGCCTTCGCGCTCGACCGGAACCGGTTCCGGCGCAACGTCTACTGGCGGACGGGCGGCCGGCCGCGGTTCGAGCTCCCGGGGCGGCCGCGGCTGGACGTCCGGGGCTTCGCGCGCCTCGCCGGCGGGGAAGGCGACCGGGTGGCCGATCCCGGATGCGCCCTCGTCGGGGCGTTCCGCCGGCTGGTGAGGGTCTAGGAAGCTACTCCTTCGGCTGGTCGGACGCCTGGCGCTTGCGGCTGATCCGCTCCTCGATCTCGATGTCCACGAGCTCCTCCATCCGCTTGACCGCCGTCCGCGTGATCATGTCCGAGATGTGGGGGTTGGCCAGAAGGATGTTCCGGAAGTCCTCGCGGAGGAGGGTGAAGACCATCCCGTCCTCCTCGCACGCGACCGTCGCGGACCGGGGCCGCTTGTTGACGAGGGCCATCTCGCCGAAGAAGGAGCCGGGGCCGAGAAGGGCGATCCGCTTGTCGAGGAAGGCGCGCTTGCGGTAGACGCCGACGGTCCCCGTGGTGAGAAGGTAGAAGATCGACCCGATGGTTCCCTCCTCGATCAGGACCTCGCCCTTCTTTATGACGGCCTTGTCGAAGACCTGCATGAGCTGGTCGACCTCGGCGGCGTTCAGGTATTGAAGGAACGAAACGTCCTTGAGCGCCCTCCGGGCCAGTGCGACGTCTTGGTCGGTCAACGCCATCCGGTCTCCTTCCCCCTCCCCTGTAGCAAAATAGCACGGCCATCCGGCCTGTCAATGAGTCTAACGTACCCGGGGGCGGTCATGTTCCCATTCGCCCGCGCTCGCGGTAGTGCCTGCGCATCGCGGCATTGGACGGCATCGCGAGAATCCGGTCCAGGAGCCGGTCCGCCTGCTCCCGGGATCTCGTCCACGGGTCCAAAGCCACGAGGTCCCGCAGGTATCCCCGGCTGCCCCGGTCGTAGGCGAGGAGCTCCATTTCCATCGTGCCCACCAGGTCGCGGAGGGTGTGGATCAGGATCGCGGGCGGGAGCCCCGAGGTCCGGACGCCGTGGATGCCGCGGCGATCGGCCCACGCCGGGATCTCGACCGCGACGTCCCCGGGGATGCCGGGAATGAATCCACTCCGGTTGGGGATGTTGACCACGAACCGCCCGTCCGAAGCGGACGGCGGAGTTTCGCCGGACGTCGAAACTCCGTACGCGAGGGACTCGATCAGGGGGATCATCTGCTCGCCCGTAGGACGGTCCCCGAAGGCCTTGACCAGGCTCGTCCTGCGGTCCGCGACGATTCCCCTGATCCGGCGCGGCTCCCACGCGACGCCCCGGAAATGCCCCGCCCACCAGCGCTCGCCGTTCTCCTTCCATCTCCTCTCGGTCGCGCGCGAGGCGTGGTACGACGCGGGCCAGCCGCCCCCCGCGACGTGCGCGGTGTCGCCGACGGGCCAGGCCCCGTATCGCCGGTAGAGGTCCGACTTCTTGGGCCCCGCCTCGTCGCCCTCGCCGCATCTTGAGCTCTTCCAGAACGCCGGCCCCCGGCGGTCGAGCCACCGGTTCACGACGGGGAAGGCGTCCCGGCCTCCGTACCGGAACCGGGTCAGCCAGATGAAGTGGTTGACGCCCTGGACCTCGAACGAGATCTTCCCCGGGTCCCGGAGTCCGACCCGGTTCGCGAGCGAGTAGAGCCCGCCGAACCCGTGGCAGAGCCCCACTACCCGGGCCCGCGGGTACTTGCGCCCGAGCAGGGTCGTGCCCGCGAATACGGGATTCGCCACGAGCAGGAGCCACGCGCGCGGGCAGATCGCGAGCGTGTCCCGGGTCAGGGACTCCATGAGCCGGAACTGGTGGAAGTTCACCCAGAAGGCCTCGTCGTGCATGACGTGGAGGCTCCCGCCTATCCGGTACCCGAGCCGCCGCGCGATCCCCCAGCCGCGCCGGAGGTTCCGGTGCGACCCTCCCGCCGAGAGGGCGGTGTTGACGACGAAGTCCGCTCCCTCGAGGCACCGGCGCCGGCGCAGGGTTTTTTCCAGCCGGATCGACGCGCCCAGCTCGGCCGCGAACCGGCGCGAGAGGTCGAAAGCCGTATCGAGCCGCACCTGGTCGATGTCCATCAGACATACGGTGCTGCCGCGCAGCCGGCGCGCGAGGCAGACGTCCTTGACGAGCGCGAGCGAGAAGCACGCGCTGCCCGCCCCGATGATCCCGATCTTCATGGTTCATCCATTATATGGTCCCGCGCGCGGTGGTAGAATCACCCGACAATGAAAGCCGCCCGTCCCGTCCCCGCCACCAGGGCTGTCTCCGGTCCAAGGGCTGGGGGCGGCGGGGCCCCCGGGACGTCACTTTCCTCCCGGTGGTGGCGCGCGATCGAGTCCCGGTGGCCGGCCCCAAGATGGCAGTTGGCCGCCATGATCCTCGTGGCCGTCGTGCTCGCCCTTAAGATCGCGGGCTGGTCCCGGCGCAACACGGACTTCGACCTCTATCTCGCGGTGGGCCGGGCGGCCATGGCCGGCCGCGACATATTCGAGGGGACGGGGGGCAACTGGCCGCCCGTCTTCTCGTTCCTGTGCGTCCCGCTCGCCCTGATCGGGATGGTCAGCCCCGTCCTGGCGAAGGCGGTCTGGCTCCTCTTCAGCATGGCCCTCGTCTACGGAATAGTCGTCATGCTCGCCCGGCTCGTTTATGGGGAAAACGTCCGCGTCCGGGTCCTGCCCCGTCCCAAAGGCCTCTCGCTGGGGTCGGCGGCGGTCGCGATCCCCCTGCTCCTCACGTCGCGGTTCATCCTCGCCACCTTCGACCACGTGCAGGCGGACATCTTCAACTTCGCGCTCACGCTGTCCGGCGTCTACCTGATCGGAAGCCGACGGCCTTTGGCCGGCGGCGGGCTGATCGGGGTGGCTGCCGCGGTCAAGCTCATGCCCGGGATCTTCATCCCGTACCTCGTGCTCCGGCGCCGGTGGGCGGCGGCCGCGGGGGCGGTGGGGGGATGGGCGGCGGCGACGCTGGCGCCCGCCGTCGTTTACGGCTGGGACCGGAACATCCTCTTCTGGCGCGAGTGGCGCGCCCAGATGCCCTGGGGCTGGGGCGTCAACCAGCTGAACCAGTCCATGTACGCGATGTGCGACCGTTACCTCGGGGGCAAGGGGGCGCCGTGGTCCGACGCGTACCTGGCCAAGGTCGTGATCTTCCCGTCCGGGGAGCCCGTCCCGTTCCTCGCCACCCTCGCGATCATCGGCGCGCTCATCCTGGCCGCGGTGATCCTCTTCCGCGGCGACGAGGACCCCGCCAGTCCCGCCTCGCTGGTCGAGTACTCGGCCGTCTTCCTCGCCTCCGCCCTCTTCTGCCCGCTGACCTGGAAGTCCTACCTTGTCGTCTCGCTCATGGCGTGGATGGTGCTCTGCGGCTTCCTGCGGCGGGGGATTCTGGGCCGCCGCGCCGAGCGGGCGGTCAAATGGTTCGCGCTGGCCTACATCCTGCTCTCGGTCCTGACTCCGTCGGGAATCGTGGGGAGCGTGCTCGCCTCCCGGCTGGAATCGATGTCCGTGGTGACCATCGCCTCGCTCGGCCTCATGGTGCTCCTGCTCTGGCTCCGCCCCCGCCTCTCCTCCCGCTAACAGCCCGCTCTCCGGCAGATCGCTCTCGGGAGGGTCCTGGTCGAGGCCTCGTCAGTGTTCGCTCGCCTTTGCGGCTGCACCCCGAGCGACAAGGTGCCCAACCGAAGGCCCGGAGCACGCCCGAAATGCGAAGCGCATTGTCGGGCTCAGCAGGAATGCTGTGTTCGTCACCGACTACGCCGCGTTCCGGCTCGCGCAACTGACTTCGGCCTCGACCTCCCCAGGCGTGCCGATCTGCGGGATAGCAGACTCGAGAACTCCCGGAACCAGGGCCGGGCCGGAGAGGTCGAGCGGACGCTGTCCAGCCGGTTCGGAGTTGCCGGGCGGACCGGTCGCCGGAAGCGGTCAGGCCACGGGCACTTTCGCTCGTGGCCGCTCCGGTTGAGGCGACGGTCTGCGGGACGCCCGTGCAACGGAGAACGGCCCTTGCCGAGGCTGGATCCGCGTCCGCGAAACCTTTCCGGCCCGGCTCCCGACCCCGAGGCCGGTCTGCTAGAGCGCGGACATGGCCTTGCCGCCGCAGACGGGGACGAACGCGCCCGTCACGAAGCTCGCGAGGTCCGAGGCCAGGAACGCCACCACGTTCGCGATCTCCTGGTCGGTCCCGCGCCGCCGCAGGGGGATCATCTTCGCGTACTCGGGCTGGACCTCCGTCCCCTTCTCCCGGTCCCGGTCGCTGATCGTCCAGCCGGGCGCCACCTCGTTCACCGTGATCCCGTGCTCGCCGACCTCGCGCGCCAGGACCTTCAACACCGCGTCCATCCCGCGCTTGCCCGCCGTGTACGCGCTCTGGGATGGCAGGCACTCCATCGCGCAGTCCGTCGAGATCGCGACCACCCGCCCAAAGCGGCGTTCGATCATGGCGGGGACGAACGCCTTGGCCATCAGCACGTTCTGCATCACGCACGCCCGGAACTGGCCCTCGTAGTCCGCGAGCCCCTGCTCCAGCACGGTCGTCCACTTGTACTGCTCGACCGCGTTGTTGACGATGATGTGCGGCGCGCCCAATGCCTCCGTTACGCTGTCCCGCATCGCGAGCACCGACTTCTCGTCCGTAATGTCGGCCTGGACGGCCACGGCGCGCCCGCCGGCCGCGTCGATCTCCGCGACGAGCGACTCCGCCTTCGCCTTGTTCTTCTTGTAGTGCACGCCGACCGCGGCGCCGCACCGGGCGAGGGTGCGCACCATGACCCGTCCGAGCATGCCCGACCCGCCGGTTACGACCGCGACCTTTCCCGAGAGATCAATGGTGAGAGCGGTGCTGTTCATGCCCGGAGTCTACACCATCCGTACGGGGCGTCCAACTCCCGGCGGGCCGCCGGGGTCGTGTTGCGCGGGGCGGCGGGAAGCGGGAGGATGGTGCCATGCGGCGCGCAGTCGGAACGATCGCCGGGATCGCAGGATTCATACCCATGCTGGCAGGCGCAGGTCCGTCATCGAAGCCCGCGTCCGTCCCCGTCCAGCCCGCGTGCGGGGTGACCGGGTACGTCGTCTCGATCGAGTACGTCTTCGGGAAGCGCGGGAACGTCAGGAACATCGCGGATCTCGAGCGCCTCTTCATGCACGACGCCCCCTGGGGCCGCATCAATTACGAGCTCCAGTCGTACCCGCGCTTCAACCGGCGGAACCACGTCTTCGAGAAGGACTGCCTGGCGCTCACGGGGCGTCATGACGGGAGCACGAACTACACCGAGTTCGGCCACATCACGAGCGGCGCCATCCTCACCAGGGCCACGTGCACGGCGCCGTGCATCGTCGAGATCGTCGCCAAGCTTCCGGCCGGCCGCGGCGTCTGGCCGGCCCTCTGGCTCTACGACAACCACTCCGGCCGCCACGACTCCTCCGAGATCGACATCATGGAGAGCCAGAACAACCCGCCCAAGATCGACCGGTCCATGATCTTCCAGTACGACCACGGCCCGGGCGCGGGCGATGTCCTGGCCGATCCGGGCGGCCTCGGGGAGGGCGGGTTCTGGCGGCCCTACGGCCCGCTACCGGGCGGCGACATGTCCGCCCGCTGGGCCGCCTATTCGGTCCACTGGCTGTCCGACCGGACGGTCCGGTACGTGGACGACCGGCAGGCCATCACCCGCGCCTTCCGCTGGACCGGCCCGGAGGAGCCCAACATCCTCGTCTACAACTCCATCAGTTCGGAGAAGAACGACTGGACGGGCCCCGTTCTGCCCGAGACCTTCGCCGGCGACAACGCGGTCTTCCGCATAAAGTCGATCCGCGTCTTCGTGCCCGGGACGGGGCCCTGATGCGGTGTCCGGGCAGGTACGGACGGATGCTCTCCCGCACCGCCCCGGGTACCCGGGACCGGCCGGTCCCGTCATGGCGCCGGCCTGATCTTGTGATCCGGCGGCTCCGGACGTACAATACGACCGGCGGATGAGGAACGTGCTGCAGACGCCGTGTGCGTGGCTGGTGGCCGCTGTCGTCGCCCTTCGCCTCGCGGGGGTGATAGGAACGCCCGCCGCGGCGATACTCCTCGCGGTCGCCGCCCTCCAATTCGGGTACTACCGGTACCGTGCCGGCCGTTTCGCTTCGCCGGGCGAAGCGTACGCGGCGGCCGGAACCGCGATCCGCCTTCAGGAGGCGCTCCAGGGAATCGCCCACGCGGACGATGCCCGCGCCGCGGCGCTCAAGTTCCTCTGCTCCGAATTCGGGTTTCGCCGGGGGGCGATCTACGTGCTGGAACGGGTTGGACGGCACGACCTCCTGTTGCCCGTCGTCGCGGAAGGGGTCGAACTATCCGTCCTGTTGTCCCACGTGTACGAGATGGATCGCGGCAAGGGCGTTCTGCCGCGCGCGGTGCTGGACCGGGCGATAACGGTCGTTCGCAACGCCCCCGACGACTGGCGATGCGACCAGCACCTGGTGGCCGCCATCGGGCTGCGCAGCTTCGTGGTGGCTCCGATGATCTCCGTGGATCGTGCGATCGGCGGGCTGCTGCTCGATGCCGGCGACGGGCTGCCCGCGGTGGAGAGGCGGCTGCCCGCGCTGGAGCAGGCCGTGCGGGCCGCCTCCGTCGCGCTCGAGAACGTCGCGCTCTACGAGCGGGTCCAGCAACTCGCGATCATGGACGGGCTGACCGAGGTGTACAACCACCGGCACTTCCAGGAAACCCTCCGGCACGAGCTGCAGCGGGCCGACCGGTACCCGCAGCCGATCATGCGTTGCTCGGTCATCCTGCTCGACGTGGATCTTTTCAAGCGGGTGAACGACGACTACGGCCATCCTGCCGGCGACGCCGTCCTGGTGCAGATAGCCCAGATCCTGAAGCGCATGGTCCGCAAGGTGGACACCGTGGCGCGATACGGCGGGGAGGAGTTCGTGATCGTCCTGCCCAGTACCCACAAGGATGGTGCCCTGATCCTGGCCCACCGTCTGCGGGAGGCGATCGAGGCCGAGCCGTTCGAGTACGAAACCGGGAAGCCGCCGATCCGGATCACCGCCTCGCTGGGCGTGGCGACCTACGCCGACGACGGGACGAGCCCCAAGGACATCGTCGCGGCGGCGGACGCGGGCCTCTACAACGCGAAGCATGACGGCCGCAACTGCGTCCGGTCCGTGAGAGCGCCCGGGGTCGCCGGGGCATCCGCTTCTGCCTGACTCCGCCGGGCCCTCATTCCGCCGTGCGGGAGGCCTCCGTGCGGGGTCCTGAAGGGTCTTCCGTCCGCCGGCCGGTGATCGAGAAGTGATCTTGACGCTGTCCGATGCCATCGACATCGCGGATTCGCACTTCCGGACGGCCCTGGACGCGTACGCGCACAGCCTTTACCCCGCTTCCCTTGCCAGGACCTTCGAACAGAAGGGCAAGACAGATGCCCTTGCGGTCAAGCTGATCCAGGATGAAGCGAAGTGGAGGGGTATCCTGAAGGAGGTCGAAGACTGCATCGGTCTCCTGAAGGAACACAAGCTGGAGCACAAGACGCAGTCGGAGAAGGCCAAGGCGGAGAAGCAGACGATCCCGCGGTACGAGCCCCCGGACGAGGAGGAGCTCCTCCAGCTCCTGCCCCGGGAATACATCGAGTTCGTCCGGGAGAAGGTTCCGCCGTCCGGGAAGCCGGAGCTTGCGGAACCCGGTGCGGCCGCGCAAGAGCCCCTGGAAGCTTATGAACCGGAGGTCCCGGAACGGCTGGTTGTCGAGGAGCCCGCGGTCCACGAACTCGCGGCGGATGAGACACCGGTTCCGGTGCCGTCCGCTCCGCCGCCGGAGCCGCCCGCTCCGCAGCCGCGGAAGGGATCATGGTTGGGGGTTGTTGCCGCGTGCGCGGCTTCGATCCTGGCCGGAGCCGCGATCGGGTATTTCGCGCACGAACTCCTCCCGGGGAAGCCGCCGGCGCCTCCGCCGCAGGCGGCTCCGCCCCTGCCCCTGCCGCCCGTCGACCTGGCGGCCAAGGTCGAGATGATCGTGAACGGCAAGAGCTTCGCCGGCAACGCGTACGAGGCGGCGGGGAAGGTCACGGTCCGGGTCGTGCAGGACAAGTTGAGCGTCACGATCTACGTGACCACGGTCGCGGAGCCCAAGCCGAAGCCCGCGCCGCCGCCGCAACCGAAGGCGAAGCCGAAACCAAGAGACGGTTTCCCGACGGGCTGGGAAGTCCGGTAGGGAGCTACTGCTTGCTTATCTGGTCGAGCCAGGCCTTCAACTGCGCGTTGTCGGGATTGATCTCCAATGAGCGCTTGTACGAGGCCATTGCGCCGGCCGTGTCGCCCTGCTTGTACTGGCAGTTGCCGATCAGCGCCCAGGACTGCCAGTGGGCGGGCTGGGCTTGCAGGATGGCGGAAGCCTTCTGCCGGCAGCCCGCATAGTCCCCGGCATTGTAGTCCGCCACGGCGGACTCGTATTCCTTCGCCACGTCAACCGGCGGGGCTTCGACCGCCGGTGACTTCGGCCCGGCCTTGCTCTCCGGCTCCGGACCGGTGATGAACCGCAGGGGCCAGACAAGGCCGAAGAAGACGACGGGGCCGTACATGCCGAAGTTCTGGACGCCGAAGTTCAGGGCTCCCCAGTTGATGGCCAGCCTGTAGCCCAGGGACACCTTGGTGCCGTCATAGTCCGCGACGAAGGAGCGGATGCTCGTTCTCGTGTCCAGATCGTAGGAGTCGTTTCCCGCGTAGTTCGCCCAGGAGTCATAGACTCCCTGGTTGAGTATGCTGTGGCTCCTGATCGAGATGACCACCGGGAGCCTGGCCGTCAGCCTGATCTCGGCGGGGTTAAGCCCGAACCAGCCGAAGAACCGGGTGAGGCAGCTGTGGTAGAAGAACACGTTCCCCATCTCGATCTCGGCGAAGGGCATGATCTCGGTTGCGGAGCCGTCCACGATCTGGTCCCCCTCCCAGTCCACCGAGAAGCCCTCGTTCATCAGCCGGAGGCCCAGTCCGAGGTAGCCGGCCACGTAGAACGTCCTCCCTCCCATTGACCGCAGCGTGTATATGTCCGAAGTGACGCGAACGGTGTCGGGACCGACGCGTTCCCTCCCCGTCTCGACCTGCATGAACTGCAGTGTGCTCACTCCCGTCCAGTACCTGGCCTTCCAGCTGGTGCCGATCCGGAACTCGAGTTCGTGCCCTCCCTGTCCCCGTTCGTAACTATCCATGGGAGTGCTGTAGTGATAGGAGAAGCCGTAGTCGAGCTTGCCCGAGAGGAACTCGTCCTGGAGTCCGAAAGCGACCCGGTTGGGCGCGTAGAAGGTGAAGGGTTGCATCAGCAGGTGCATCTGATCGGGGAAGCTCTCCATCTCCGTGCTCGCGGTGCCGGTCGTGGAGCCGGTCATGCTCAGCAGGGCCGCGAGCACGAAACGTCCAGCCCCCGGGAATCTGATCCGCGCGGATCCTGGCATCTGCCGGTACCATATCATGCCGTCATGTCCCCGTGCCGCGGCGTGCCATAATTGGGCCATGACAGGCATGCCGCATGAAGCGATCGTCCGAGATCTCCTGCCCATGTTCAGGAAGTTCGTCGCGGGGAAACACGCTATCGCGCTCGGGGGCTCGCTGGCGAAGGGGAACCGCGGCTCGCATTCCGGCATCGACGTGGCGGAGGTCGAACCTTGGGTTTCGGGAGCGTGACGATTCCCCGCCGGCCGCGCGTCACCTTCATCGGCGGCGGCAGCCTGATGTGGATGCCGACCCTGCTCCGGGACTGCTGCCTCACGCCCGAGCTCGCCGGGTTCGAACTCGTCCTGCACGACCTCGATCCCGCCGCGGTCGCGGTCATGGTCGCGCTGGGGCGCAAGATGATCCGCGAGTTCGGGGCGGATCTGTCCATCAGTTCCTCGGCCTTCCGCCCCCGCGCCTTGGCCGGGGCCCGGTTCGTCGTGATCGGCATCTCGACCGGCGGGCTGGAGGCTTTTGGACGGGACCTGGCCGTGACGGCGGCTTTCGGCGTCCGCCACCCGGTGGGGGACACGGCGGGGCCCGCCGGAATCAGCCGCGCGCTGCGGAACGTTCCCGTCTTCGACTCGATCGCCCGCGACGTCCTCGCCGTCTGCCCGGATGCCTGGGTGCTGAACCATTCCAACCCGATGACCGCCCTGACCCGGGCCATGACCCGCCTGCCCGGGGTGAAGGCCGCCGGGCTCTGCCACGGAGTCCGCGAGGGCGAGGCGTGCATCCGGGCGGCCCTCGGGATTCCCGACGCCGCCCGGGTCCGGGTCGATGCGGCCGGGATCAACCATTTCGCCTGGGCGGTCCGGTGCCGGATCGACGGCCGGGACGGCTGGCCGGCCCTGGAGAAAGCCATGAAGGCGGCCCGCCGCCGGCCGCCCATGCCCGACTACCGGCTCGCCGTGGCCCTGTTCGCCCGCCACGGCGCCTTCCCGTGCAACCCGGATCCCCACACGGCCGAGTTCCTCCCGGATGTCCTGGGACCCGGTTGCGACCGCGGCCGCCGGTACGGGCTGACTTTCAAGACCATCGCCGGGCGCCGCGCGCGGCTGGTGCGGCTGCGCAGAAGGGTCCGGGAATGGCTGGCGGGCCCGGTGCCCCCGGAACGATCCGAGGAGGAGCTGACTCCCGTCCTCGCCGCGCTCGTCACGGGCCGTCCCTGCGAGGCCGTGGTCAACGTGCCGAACCAGGGACAATTCGCCGACGCCCCGCCGGACGCCGTGGTCGAGTCGTTCGGGACCGTCGACCATCTCGGCATCCGGCCTCTCGTTTCTCCCCCCCTGCCCCCGGCCGTCCGCGCGCTCGCCCTCGCGCACGTGCGGTCCGAGGAGCTGACCGTCGAAGCCGCGTTGACCGGCGACCGCGCCCTGCTCCGCGAGGCCTTCGCCGCCGATCCGCTCGCCCGCCGGGTCCCGCGGCTGGGGGAGATGATCGACCGCCTCCTGATCGCGAACCGCAGGCTCCTGCCCCGGTTCTTCCCGGCTTCCCGATGAGCGAAGCTCCCAGCGGTCGCCCGCGCATGGTCCTTGACGCCTACGTGCGCCGGGTCCGGGAGGTGGCCGCGAGCCGGTCGGCCCGGCTCGCCGCGGTCCGGACCCGGGCGCAGGCGGTCCGCTACCGCGATCTGGTTCGGCGCGAGGTGCAGGCCTGCTTCGCCCCGTTCCCGCCCCGGACCCCCCTGCGGCCGCGCGTCACCGGCATCCTGGCCCGGGACGGGTACCGGATCGAGAAGCTCGTCTTCGAGAGCCGGCCGGGATTCCTGGTTTCGGCGAACTGCTACGTGCCCGAGACGCTCCGCGCGCCCGCGCCGGCCGTCCTGTTCAGTTGCGGGCACACGCAGAACGGCAAGGCCGGTCCCGCCTACCAGGCCGCGTGCCAGGCGCTTGTCCGCAACGGGTTCGTGGTCCTGGTCTACGATCCGATCGGGCAGGGGGAGCGGCGCGAGCGCGAACCGGGCCGCGGGGGCCGCGAGCTGGAGTGCGTGGACGCGCACGTCATGCTGGGCAAGCGGCTGGAGCTGATGGGCGAGTTCCTCGGCACCTGGCGGGCCTGGGACGGCATTCTCGCCCACGACTACCTGCGCTCCCGGCCCGACGTGGACCCCGCGCGCATCGGCGTGACCGGCAACTCCGGCGGCGGCACGCTGACCTCGTACCTGTTCGCGCTGGACGCGAGATTCGCGGCCGCGGCGCCCGGGTGCTTCGTGACGACGTATCTGCGGAACCTCACGAACGAACTGCCCGCGGATACCGAGCAGTACCCGCCTGGCATGCTCCGGCGGGGGCTGGACCAGGCGGATCTCCTGATCGCGGGTCTGCCACGTCCCGTGCTCCTGCTCGGCCAGCGGGAAGACTACTTCGACAACCGGGGATTCGCGTCCGCGGCTGCCGATGTCGCCCGGATCGGCCGGCTCCTCGGGATGGAGCCGGCCGCGCGCGGCTCATTCCTGGGACCGGAGGGCCACGGCTTTTCCCGGCATATCCGCTTGGCCATGGTCGCGTTCTTCTGCCGCCGGTTCCGGGTCCCCGTGCGCCCCGAGAAGGGCATTGCACCGGTCTCCGAGGCCCTGCTCGCCGCCGCGCCCGGGGCCCGGGTGGCGCGGCTCGGATCCCGCGCCTCCCGGGCCGTGGCCGCGGACCGGGCCGCGACCTTGCGGCGCGTGCGCCGCCCTGTCCCGGGCGGGGCGCTGCCCCGCGTGCTGAGCCGGGTCCTCTGCCTGCCGCGATCCCGCGCAGTGCCGGACTACACCCGTCCGACCCACTGGGGGACCCGGCTGGCCGGCGTCCGCGTCGCCCGGTTCGGGATCGAGACCGGGCCCGGCGCCTACGCCATGCTCACGCACGTGACCAACCGCGCCCCGACCCGGATCGACCCCGGCCGGCGTGTCTCCCTCTGGCTCCCGCATCTCGCGACGTCCCACGACATCGCCGCCGACCCGCTGGCCCGGTCCCTGCACCGGTCCGGCGAGGCGTTCTACCTCGACGTCCGCGGGCTCGGCGAGTCCATGCCGGTCGTCAACAAGCGCGGGTTCTTCGAGCCAGAGGGCTGGGACACCATGTTCCACGGCCACGCCATCATGCTGGGGACAAGCTACTTCGGCCTCCGCGTCCTGGACGTCCTGCGGACCCTGGACCTCCTCGTCGACCTCGGCGCCCGGCGCGTCGACCTCTACGGCCGGGGAATCGGGTCCCTGCTCGCCCTATGCGCGGGCTGTCTGCACCCGGCCGTGGGCCGGGTCACGCTCAAGCATTCGCTCACGAGTTACGAGGATCTCGTCCGCGCCCCGGCCCCGCCCTGGCCTCCCTCCGCCGTCCCCCGCGGCCTGCTGACCAGGCTGGACCTGCCCGACCTGCGCCGGTTCCTGGGCCGGCGGCTGTCCGAACGGAGCATCTGGGGGCCTCAGCCGCGGCCGTTCCGCTGAGGCAAACGGCTACTTCGACTTCTTGACGGCCTCCGACAACCGGGCGGAGAGGCGGTGGATCGCGTCGCCCACGGCGGCCTGCGAGAGGTTCTGCTCCGCGTCCGAGTACATGATCTTGCCCGTCTCGACTTTGACGACCCGGATCGTGATCACGTAGCTTCCGAACAGCTTTCCGACGGAGCCCAGCACCAGGTACTGGACGTTCAGGATCTTGCCCAGCTTGACCGCGCACTCCGTGCTCGTGCACCCGGTCTGCTGGAAGGCCTGCTCCTGCAGGATCTTCTCCATGCTCGCCTTCTCCACGACGTCGAACGACCCGTCCTTGACCATCTCCATCCGGAAGAGGTCCGAGATCACGGCGGCGTCGGAAGCCGACACCTCGGCCGCGTCGAAGGTCGCGACCGCGAGGCCCTTGCCTTTCTCCTCGAAGAAGAGCTTGAGGACCTCGCCCTCGGTCAAGTGCCTGACCGGGCCGCCCCGGTACTCGAGGGACGCCATGTGCGTGACGCCCAGCCCCGTCCCGACCGGGAGCACGACGGCGTAGTCGAGGGCCCAGCCCGGTTCCATCCTGGCCGTGAACCCCGCGCGCGCCGACATGCCCGAGGCGGCCGCGCTGGTCAGCCCCCCGGGCTGGTACCGGAGCGCCGCCCGGAGGTCGAGGAGCGGGATCACGTTGACGGCGACCCCGCCCGTGTACGCGTCCGTCCAGACGTTGCTGGTCTTCGAGGCCGCGGCGCCTGCGAGCGTGATCGCGGCCTCCGCGGACGCCGTCACCCGGTTGACCGTGATCGCGGCGCCGTAGTTGAACTCTCCCGGGCTGGCCGGATTGCCGCCGAGCCGCTCGAAGGCGGCGCCGAACTCGAGCCGCTTGAGCCGGACGGCGAACCCGGCGTCCATGAGGAGGGCCGTGGTGGGCGCCAGCCAGGAGACGTAGCTCATGCGCGCGTACCGGAGCCCCATCCCCACCGAGATCAGGTCCCACTGGTACGCGGCGGCGAGCGCGAGGTGCGTTCCGGCCGGGGCGATGACCGGGGCGCCCTCGTTGCCGTCGGCGTCCACGCTGTTGAATGAGGGGCACGTGAACAGGGAGAAGAGGGCGGCGCACGCGACCGACCCGTTGTCGCCGGGCTGGCCGGCCCAGCTCGCCCCGACGCTCGTGAGGCCCTCGCGGCCGCCGAACTGGGGCCCGCCGCCGACCCCGGCCTGCCAGGCCCGGGGCTGCCAGCCGAGGAGGGCCGGGTTCGAGAAGACCCGGAAGACGTCGTCCCCGCCGTAGATGCCGCCCGACGCCTGTTCGCGGACGCCGACGGGCAGCCGCGTGAACGCGAGCCCGTCGGCCAGTCCCTGGGAATTGTCCGCGCGCGCGGCCCCCGGCCCGAACACCAGGAACCCCGCCGCGCATGTCCCCGCGAGTCGGGCCGCGCGGGAGCTCATCGGGCGTCCGCGGCCCAGGTCACGACCATGACCGGCTTCTTGTCCTCGACGGCGCCGGTGGCCACGACCCAGTAGACGCCGCCCAGGAGCGGCCACCCCCGCGTCTTCGCCTCGAACTGCACGCACGCGTACCCGCTGCCGTCCAGGGTCGTCGGCAGCAGGGTCTGGACCGGCCGCCCGGCGACGTCGTAGACCGTGAGCCGGACCGTCCCGCCGGGCGTCGTGCCGTGCAGGACGAGGTAGGCGATGGTGCCCACGCGCGTGTTGATCACGTTGTTCCGGACCTGGAGGGTTCCGGCCTTGGGCCCGCCTGCCTGGAGCGTCACCACCGTCCCCGCCTCGACCGAGTTGAGCGTGTACCCCTCGGTCAGGCCGCCCGCGACGTACAGCGTCCTGCCTATCGCTCCCATGGCGTGGCCCTCGCGCGCCGTCCGCAGCGTGTCCCGGAGGTCCCACCGGTCGGTCCCGGGGTCGTAGACCTCGACCTGCGACTGGTAGCCGCCGTTGTCGCTGAAGCCGCCGCTTACGTAGATGAGACCCCCCAGCGAGCATGCGCCCACCCACTTCTTCTTCTTGGACAGCGCCGCCTTCGTGGTCCAGGTATTCGAGGCGGGATTGTAGGCTTCGACCTGGGCGAGATACCCCGATGTCGCGTTCGACCCGCCGATCACGTACACGAGCCCGTTGAGCGCTACGGCCCTGGCCGCGTACCGGGCGGTGGGGATGCTGCTCGGCAGGTTCCACCAGACGTTGGCCACCGTGTCGTAGGCTTCGCCGGTGTTGAGCGATTGCGACACCGCATTCGACCCGCCGAAAACGAATATCGTCGCCCCGAATCCCGCGGCCGCAAGTCCATATCGCTCGGTGAACATGGTGGTGCATGGGGACCACGCATTGAGCCCCGGGTCGTACTTCTCGACGCTGTTCAGGCAGGTCGTGCCGCCGTTTCCCCCGATGGCGTAGAGCTTCCCGTTCAACGCGACGAGAGCGCATCCGCTGCGCGCGGACTGCATGGGCGGCCGGACCGTCCAGTGATCGGTGCCGGGATCGTACGACTCGAAATCGGGGAAGTCCACGCTGAACGAGCCTCCCGCGACCCAGAAGGCCCCGTTGAGCGTGTCCCCGGCCACGAACCCGAGCGCGTCCTGCGGCAGGCTCTCCTTGTAGGTCCACGCGATCATGTCGGTCGCCGCCGCGATCGATGAAACCAGGACCACCGCCGCCACGGCGGGGAATCGGATGCGGGACGTGGATCGCCCGGCTTTCACGGTAGCTGATGGTACATCCCCCCGCGTACGCCAGGCAAGCGACTCCGGAGCCCTGAGCGAGGTTGCCGAGTCGAAGGGCCGGACACTCCTGGTCTGGAATCCTGCTGGTAGAGTAGTGTCCTGATGGAAAAGGAACAGGGCCGGTTCGCGGTGGATGCGGGGTTCCCGGGAGGGAACATCATCGTCGACGCCGTTGCCGGCGACCGGATATCCATCCGGCAGGACCTGCGCGACACCGCGGGCCACTGGTTCTACTGGTGCTTCCGGGTCAGGGGGGCCGGGGGCCGGACTCTCGAGTTCCAGTTCCCGGAGGGGAACGTCATCGGGGTGCTGGGGCCGGCCGCGAGCTTCGACGCGGGAGCCACCTGGACGTGGCTGGGGAGTGCCGGCGAGAACGCGGTCTCGTTCCGCTGCCAGGTTCCCCCCGGTTGCGCCGAGGCCCGATTCAGCTTCGGCATGCCCTACACGGAGGCGAACCTCCGGGCGTTCCTCGCCCGGCACGCGGGCAACCGGCATATCGAGGCCAAGACGCTGGTGACGTCGCGGAAGGGCAGAACGGTCGAGCTCCTGCGGCTGGGCCGGCTGGACGGCCGATGCCGGCACCGGGTACTGCTGACCGCCCGCCACCACTGCTGCGAGATGATGGCGAGCTACTCGCTCGAGGGCATCATGGAGGCCGTTCTCGCCGCGGACGACCGGGGGCGCTGGTTCCGGGAGAACGCCGAGATCCTGGTCGTTCCGTTCATGGACAAGGACGGCGTCGAGGATGGCGACCAGGGCAAGAATCGGGTTCCCCGCGACCATGGGCGCGACTACCTGGGGAAGAGCCTGTACCCGGAAACCGCGGCCCTGCGCGACCTGGTGCCCCCGTGGGCGCAGGGCCGCCTGCATTTCGCCATGGACATGCACTGCCCGTGGATCAGGGACGAGCACAACGAGGACGTGTACTTCGTCGGCGTCGAGAACGCGGCCGACTCGGCCCGGCTCGAGCGGTTCTCGAAACTCCTGGCGTCCGTCCGCCGGGGGCCCATCCCGTATTCGGTCTCCAGCAACCTTTCCTTCGGCGTGGACTGGAACACGGCCGAGAACTCGAAAGGGGGAGCCGGGTTCCACGAATGGCTTGGCCCCTTGATCGCCCCGGGATTCGTCTGTTCCGTCGAGATTCCGTATGCCAACGCCGGGGGAGCCGAGGTGAACGCCGCGACTGCCCGTTCGCTGGGGACGGACCTCGCCGCCGCGATCAGGGCCTGGCTGGAGGCGACCGGATGAACCGGGACCGGATCGCCTTCCCGGGCGTGACACTTTATATCGATTTCGATATAATCTAGCCATGGGCAACCTCATCGGCGGCAAGGTGGGCGGCTGGCGGCGCGCCCGCGGGCTTACCCAGGCCGCGCTTGCGGCCCGCGCCGGCCTGACGCAGGCGGCGGTGTCCGGGATAGAGAACGGGGGCCGCGACCTGTCCGTGCGCACGCTCTTTCGGCTTGCGGCGGCGCTCGACATCACCCCGGGAGTCCTGCTGGACGGCGATCCTCCCCGCGCGGCCCTGACCCGGCAGGACATCGATGCGGTCTCGCGCGCCGTCGTGACGGGGGAGCGCGCCCTTCCTCCCGCGCGCCGCCGGCTGGCCGATGCCTGCGCGGCCGCCATGCGCCCGACGCTCGAGGCCTGCGGGAGCCCCGGCGCCGCGCGGGCCCGCCGGAGCGGGGAGGGCGCCCTGCGGGCCGCCATCCAGCGGTACGGGAGGGAGCAGGTCGACATGATCCTCGAGCGCGTGGACCGGTTCGCGGGCGCGGACGCGCCGTGACCCGCAGGGATATCGAGCGCTTCTTCACCGCCCTCGCCCGGGCATGGCCGCACCCGACCGGGTGCATTCTCGTCGGCGGGGCCGCGGCGGTGCTCGAGGGGGGCGCGCGCCCCACCGACGACGTGGACTTCGAGGTCAGGTTCGGCGGATCCGTCTCCGTCGAGGACCCGGACGCGTTCGCCGGCGCCGTTCGCGCGGCGGAGAGGGCGAGCGGGCTGGCCGGCCAGTTCACGGAGGACCTTGCGGCCTGGTCTCCCGTGGCCCTGCCCCCCTACCGCGCCGGCACCCGGCGCTGGAAGTCGTTCGGCCCGATCGCCGTGCGCCTGCTGGATCCCTCGGTCTATATCGTGACGAAACTGCGGCGGGGGGCCCCCCACGACTTCACGGACCTGCTCCTGGTCGCCCGCGCACACCGCGTGCGATGGCGGACGGTTTCGCTGCAATGCGCCGCCGCGGTGCGGGCGAGTCCGCGGTCGACGCGCCTGCGCGCCTTCGTGAAGCGCGTGGAGTATCTCTTCGGCAACCATGGACGATCGATCTGGGGGCCGGGTTTCGACGCCGATCCCGCGATCGCCCTCTTCCGCAAGCGGCTGATCGGAGGTGAGCCCTGAGCGAGGCTGCCGAGTCGAATGGGCTGGCCCGATGAACCGCGACCGGATCGTTCAGGTCCTCCAGGGCCCGTTGCGGAAGATTATATCGTGATATAATCTGCCGCAATGGATATCAACGCCGCATCGCGTTCCCTGCGGGCCGCCGGGCTGGAGCTGTTCTCGACCCGGGACCTGGCCGTGGTCGTCCCCGGCCGGGACCGGGGGCTCGCGAATCTTCAATTGCACCAGTGGGCGCGCCGGGGCTGGATCAGGCGCCTCAAGCGCGGGCTGTTCGAGCTGGCCTGGCCGGAACCCGCGTCTATCCCCGACCTGTTCGTGGCGAACCGGCTGTACGAACCCTCGTACGTTTCCCTGGACACTGCCATGCTCCAGCACGGGCTGATCCCGGACGTGGCCGCGCACGTGACTTCGGTGACGTCAGGGACCACGAAGAGGTTCCTCAATCACCACGGGATCTTTACCTACTTCTCGGTCATGCCGCGGGCCTTCCGGGGATACGCCGTGATCACGGTGGAACGCCGGCAAGTGCGGATGGCGGATCCGGAGAAGGCGGTCGTGGACCGGCTGTATGCCGCCCTGCGCCGGGGCGAGCGGCTGGATTCCCTGACAGAGCGGTGGAACCGGGGCAGGATCAGGAAGCTCGACCGAACGAGGATGTATCGGTACGCCGGGCTGTTCGGCGCCGCCGCGAGGAAGCTCAAGGAGCGCATCGATGCTGTCGCCTGAGGCCTTGAGCCGCCACGCGGCGGAAAGGGGGATGCCTTCCGGAAAGGTCCGGGGGGCGGTCCGGGAGTACCTGCAGACCCTCATCCTCAAGGGAATCTACTCGCAGTCCCGGTCGGACGGCCTCCTCTTTCTGGGCGGAACCGCCCTGCGTCTCGGCCACGCGCTTCCGCGGTTCTCCGAGGACCTGGATTTCGACGCGTCCTCCGTTTCGTCGGCCGAATGGCGGCGGATCCAGGAGTCCGCCGCGCACCAGCTTGCGTCCATCGGGATCGAAGCCGAGGTGCGCACGAAGGAGAAAGGGCGCCTCCTGACGGGCGAAATGCGGTTCACGGGATTCCTCCAATACTACGGGACCGGGGCGGCAAAGGGGGAGAAGTTGGTGATCAAACTGGAGGCCAACCGGCCCCGCTGGCGCATGACCGTGGAGCCGAGGGTGGTCTCCGGCTACGGCGAGATGTTCCCCGTCCGGTTCGCCTCGCCGGGTCTGCTCTTCGCGGAGAAGATCGGGGCCCTGCGGGAAAGGCGGCAGGGAAGGGATGTTTACGATGTCTTGTTCATGGCCGGGAAGAAATGGCTGCCGGACCCCGCCGTGCTGAAGGCCCGGGGGGCCGGGTCCAGCCCGTCGAAAGCCGTCCTGGACCGCGTCCGGAGCTGGGACGCAAGGGAACTCGCGCGGATGGCGCGTTCGCTGGAGCCCTTCCTTTTCGAGCCGTCGGGCGCGGCAATGGTGGAACGGGCTCACGACCTGCTTCCCCCCGCCCTGGAGTACCTTTCTTGAGCCATAATGCCGTTGTGAACCGGGACCGGATCGGGCTGAACTTCATGCGGCCGGATGTCGGGAGGCCGGGGAACCGCGATTTCGTGCACTCCGGCCCCTGGCTCGTCTCCCAGTTCGTCGAGCTGGGCGTGCGCTGGAACCGGCTCGCCTTCAAGGCGCTCCTGCAAGGCGTCACGCTCGCGTGCCTGGTCGTCTGCGCCACGGTCGGGGTTTCGGCGTCCGCCGAAACCCCGGGGGTCGTTTCGACCCCAGGGTGCGTCTGGCACGTTTCTCCCCGGGAGCTTGCCGGGGTTCCTCCGGCAGACCAGCTCCGGACGATATCGGAGGCCGCGGTCAAGGCCGGCCCCGGCGACACGGTCCTGATCCACGACGGCGTCTACCGCGAGTGCGTGACCGTGACCGCGAGCGGAACCGCCGAGAATCCCATCACCTTCGAGGCCGTTCCGGGCGAGAACGTGGTCGTGACCGGCGCGGACCGGCTGGCGGGGCTGAGGAAGGAGAAGGCCGCGGGGCACGTCTTCAGCGCGCCCTGGCCGCACGAGTTCATCGGATGGAACAAGAGCCACGCGCACCCGGACGACGCCCGGCACCTCATGATCGGGCGGGCGGAGCAGGTCTTCGTCTCCGGGTACCCGCTCCTCCAGGTCTTCGGCAGAGGCGAACTGCAGCGGGGCACGTTCCGGGTGGACCTGGACAAGAAGCGCTTGTACTTGCGCGGCCGGGACGACGGCGACCTGGGGAGCGCTGACGCTCCGGTTGAGGCCTCGGCCCGGGAGGCGGTCTGGATGGTCAAGGCCGACCACGTCCGCATCCGGGGAATCCGGTTCCGGTACGCCGCCAACATGGCCCAGCATGGCGGCGGGCAGTTCAACGGGAACTCGATCGTGGTCGAGGACGGGGTGTTCGAGCGCATGAACTCCAGCGGGGCATCGTTCCGCGGGAAGGATCAGGTGGTCCGGCGGTGCACGTTCCAGGACAACGGCCAGCAGGGCTTCGACGCCGAGAAGGCCCACAGCCTCCTGTTCACCGGCTGTACCGTTCGCGACAACAATGTGAAGGATTTCGACCGCGGCTGGGAGGCCGGGGGCTGCAAGCTCTGCCTGTGCCGCGGGGCCGTCATCGAGAAGTCAGTCTTTGAATCCAATCGCGGCGCCGGCATCTGGTTCGACATCGGCAACGAGGATTGCGTCGTCAGGAACTGCCTGATCGCGGACAACGAGGATGCCGGGCTCTTCTACGAGATATCGTTCCGCCTGCACGCCCACGACAACGTCATCCTGGGCAACGGTTTCGCCGGAACGCCCGGCTCCTGGGGGGCCTCCAGCGGCATCTCGCTTTCGAGCTCGCCCGGCTGCGTCGTCGAGCGCAACCTGATCGTCGGGAACAAGGAGGGGTTCAACTTCCGCGAGCAGGAACGCACGACCCCGCTCATCGACAACGAGAAGGAGCAGCCGGTCTGGAACCACGACGAGTCGGTCCGCAACAACATCCTGGCCTGGAACCGCGACGCCCAGACCTGGGGCTGGTTCGACGTCGCCGACGGCCGGCACTGGCCCGAGCGTCTCAAGCTTGCCAAGACCAAGTTGACACTGGAGGAGCTCAATCTTGATCTCCACGGCAACTTCTACGCCCCCCGTCCCTACCAGGGCCTGTTCAACTGGGGGGTGACCTGGGGCCGGAACGAGCGGTACCCGACCCTGGACGATGTGCGCCGGGAGCTGAATCTGGAGACGGCCAGCCAGTCCGGCGAGATCCGGTTCGCCGACTTCCACGCGCGCGATCTCCGGGTGCCCCCCGACTGCCCAGCCGTCAAGCTCGCCTGCTACCCGGTGGGCGATGTCCCGGGCGTTCTCCTGGGGACTATGCGGATGCCATCCGCCGACGCACCCGGCGCGCGAATCCAGGCGGTCACTAGCCAGCCTGGGCCGGGAGGGCGACGCCGCGGAGGCCCTGCTCGTACTCACGGAACATGCGGCTGTGGAACTTGTGGTAGCCGAGGTTGGCCAGGATGGTGAGGAGGAGCTGGGTGCGGGAGTGGCCCAGGCGCTGGAGTGCTGAGCCGAACGAGAAGAAGTCCCGGTTGAATCCGAGAAAGCCCCGGTAGAGCTCCTCCGGGGTCATGAGCCGCGGGCGGTAGACGACGTGGAAGTAGTCGTAGTGGCCCCAGTCACGGTCAAAGACGCGGCCGTCGCGGCGCATGCGGTCACCGGAGGGCGTTCCCGGCAGGGGAGTCATGATCGCCGTCGTCATGCAGTCCAGCGCGGCCTTGTTCACGAAATCGAGGGTCCGGTCGAAGACCGTGGCGTCGTCCTCGTCGAATCCGAATACGAAGGCCCCGGTCAGCGCGATTCCGTGGTCGTGCAGTTTCCCGATCATCTCCTGGTACTTGGCGACCGTGTTCTGGCGCTTCCCGGCTCCCGGGAGACTCCCCGAGTTGATGGACTCCATGCCGATGAAGAGGGCGATACAGCCGGCCTTCTGCATGAGGTCGAGCAGTTCGTCGTCCTGAGCGACCGTCACGGAGGCGGCCACAGCCCACTTCTTGCCGAGCGGCGCGAGCTCCCGGCACAGCCTCTTTGCATACGGGACGTTCCCGACGAAGTTGTCGTCCCAGAAGATGAAATGCTTGCGCTCGAACGCGGTTCCGCCCATGGCCTCGATATCCCGAACCACGTCCGGGATCGGGCGGAAACGCTGGTGGTACTGGTTGATCATGTTCACGAAGCAGAAGTCGCAATGGAAGGGACAGCCCTTGGACGCCAGCGTCGCGTTCCGGAACATGAACTCCTTGGGAATCAGGTCCATCCGGGGCTTCGGGAACTTGGAGAGGTCGGCAAGCCCGGGCGCTTTGTAGACCTTGCGGAGGCGGCCCTGGCGGAAGTCCTCGAGGAGCCCGGCCCAGAGGTCCTCGGCCTCCCCGACGACGACGGCGTCGGCGTGCGTGCCGGCCTCCTCGGGTAGGACGGAGGCGTGGGGGCCGCCCAGGACGACGGTGACCCCGCGCCGGCGGTACTCGTCCGCGATCTGGTACGCCCGTGGGGCGAACGCGGTCACGAACGTGATCCCGACCAGGTCGTACCCGGCGTCAAATGGCACCGGCCGGACGCGCTCCTCGACGATCTCGACGGAGATGTCGGGCGGGGTGAGGGCCGCGAGCACGGGGAACGTCAGGGGTGGGAGCATGAAGAGCCGCTCGCCCTTCCCCACGGCATTCAGGTCCAGGGCGGGCGCGATCAGGCCTATGCGCAAGTAGTTACCTCCACCGCAATATAATGCAACTCGCGTGCCGATCCCTGGAGTTTACTCCTGGCCCGGTTTGCCGATTCCGGGTCCGGGATCTGCTGGATTG
>Ga0315281_10003130_pt1 | contig 24319 bp, 26 predicted proteins | sample YL17G07_0_MG_FD_204540 | JGI IMG/M metagenome (GOLD analysis project Ga0315281, IMG submission 204540) | Sediment microbial communities from Yellowstone Lake, YNP, Wyoming, USA - YL17G07_0 | ecosystem: Environmental > Aquatic > Freshwater > Lake > Sediment | place: USA: Wyoming | collected... | reverse complement strand
AGCGACTGTCGGCCCAGGCACGCTGAGGGGAGCGGGGATCGACATCAGGCCTTCCAACGTGGAGTGGCACGCGCAATCGGATTATTGCACGGTTGACGAGCGGGATGTCACGCAGTGCCGCGTTGCGTCCGGTCTCGATCCCGCCGCAGGCGAGCACGGCCGCATTCGCACTCGACATCAGGCGCCACATGCCCGGAAACGTACCGGCACCGCTTGCAAACAAACCGGCACGTTGAATCGCGTCGATGGAGTTGGATTAGACTTTCACATGGGCTTGGGGTGGCCACTCAATAATCAAGGGGGCTGAAAATGCGATTTGGACTCTATCTGGGCGTCGGCGACCCGTCGCTGCCGCCCGAGCGGCAGATCGATCAGTGGTCGGAGATGATGCGGCTGGGCCGTGCGGCGGGCTTCACGCATATCGCCGCGCCTTACCACTGGGTGTCGCACCCGGTAAAGTTCTTCAATCCAATGCTGATGCTGGCGCGCCTGGCCGCGGAGCCCGGCGACTGGCAATTGGCGACCGGTACGATCCAGCTTCCCCTGGTGAATCCGGTGGAACTGGCGGAGATGGTGGCCACCCTGGACGCGCTCTGCGGCGGCCGCTTCACGCTCGGTGTCGCGATCGGCTACCGCGACCAGCTCTTCGAGGCGGCGGGCCTGACCCGCAAGGACCGCACCGGCCGCTTCGAAGAGGCGATCGAGCTGATGAAAAAGCTCTGGACCGGCGAGACGGTCACGCACCACGGGCGCTATTTCCACCTGACCGAGGGGCGGATGGGATTCACGCCGGTGCAGAAGCCGCACCCGCCGATCTGGATCGGCGCCCAAAGCGCCGCCGCCGCGGAGCGCGCCGGCCGCCTGGGGGACGGCCTGCTGGCGCCGCCGCAATCGACGATCCCGAACATTCAGGACCACGCCAAGGTTTTCTACGCGGCGCGGCGCGCCCGTGGCCTCGCTGACAAGGCGCCGATCGGCGCATTCCGCAACGTCTGCATCGCCGAGCGCCGCGCAGACGCCTACAAGCTCGCCGAGAGCGTGCTCCCGGGCGGCTTCGAGTACTACAAGAAGGTCGGTCTGCAGGAGAAGTCCACCGTCGAGCTGGTCCTGCCCTTCGAGCAGGAGGTTCGCGAGCGCGCGATCGTGGGCGACCCGGACGAGTGCGTTGACCGCATTCTCGAGTATCAGGCGGCCGGCGTCACGCACATCTACGTCCGGCTCATCCAGGCCGGTTGGGCGAAGCAGCTCCCAATCGACACCATCCGCCTCATGGGCGAGAAAGTCCTTTCGCGGGTGCCGCTGGGCTGACGGCGCGCGGCGGCACCCTCTTGTATGCCGGGCGGTCGAGGCAGGCGGCGTGCCACGCGGCGAAATGTGGAAACGGCGCCAGGTCGATATTGCCGTGCGAGACCGCCCAGGCGAGTACGCTCGCGACGTTCAAGTCGGCGAGCGTGAAGGAGGCCCCGACCAGATACCCGGTCTCGGCCAGGGCTTCGTTCAGCACCTTGAAGGGAAGCTGCAGTTCGGCCTCGGCTTCGTCGGCGAGTCTTGGATCGCGCCGTTCCGGAGGGAAGAACGCCCGGTGGCGCAGCACCGTGACGAACGGCCGCTCACATTCGGTCGCCACCCAAAGGGTCCACTGCAGGACTTTCGCCGCGCCTTGCGTCGTGCCCGGCCACAGCTTGTGGACGCCGTCGTATCTCTGTGCGAGGTAGCAGTTGATCGCGAGCGACTCGGTCATGTGAAAACCGCCGTCCTCGATCGCCGGCACCTTGCCCATCGGATTGATTTTCAGATACTTCGGTGTCTTCGACGTTTGATCGGCGAAGTTGATCGCGACGTTCTCGAATTCGATGCCGAGTTCGTTCGCGCACCACAACACCCGCGCTGCCCGCGAGCCGGGGATGCCGAAAATCCTGAGTGTGCTCATGCTGGATGACGCGCCGGTTACGGGTTAAATTAGGGACGACAGTTCACAACGGCCGGTGACACGAGGAGTCCTCCATGACTGCGCAGCGCCCAAGCGTTCATGTTGTCGCGACCGGCGGCAGCATTTCAAGCCTGGGTCCCCACCGTTTCGACTATATCCTGTACCCGGAGCTTGGACAGCGCTTGAGCATCGAGGAGATGCTCGAGCGTATTCCTGAAGCCAACGATCTGGCCGACATAAAGTCCGAGAACCTGATCCGGATCGGCAGCACGTCCATCGGGCCAACGCAGTGGTTGCAACTCGCCCAGCGCATCAATGCGCTCCTGGGTGCGGCGCGCCCGCCCGAGGGGGTGGTGGTCACGCATGGCACGGCCACGCTGGAGGAAAGCGCCTATTTCCTGCATCTTACCGTCAAGTCGGAACGCCCGGTGGTGGTCACCGGAGCGATGCGGCCACCCACGTCGGTGGGCACGGACGCGGACCTCAATTTGATGGATGCCATCCGGCTGGCGGCCTGCCCCGGTGCCGCGGGTCGCGGCGTGCTCACGGTCCTTAACAACGAAATCCAGAGTGCGCGCGATGTCACCAAGACCAATACCTTCCGGGTGGATACGTTCGCCAGCCGGGACTTCGGCCTGCTTGGATACGTTGATTCCGACGGGCAGGTGGTGTTCTACCGCAACGTCACCCGTCTCCACACTGCGGCGGCTCCGTTTGATATGCAGGGCAGGGAAACGTTGCCGCGCGTCGACATCGTGTATGCGTATGGCGGAGCCGACGGCGTGCAGATAGATGCGTTACGGCAGCATGGTACCGAGGGCCTGGTGCTGGCAGGTTTCGGCGGCGGCTCCTATCCCAGCGCCTTTCTCGATGCGGGCAAGCGTGCCGTGCAGGCAGGCATCCCGGTGGTGCTGGCCACCCGCTCCACCGCGGGGCGGGTCGTCATGACGCCGCAAAAAGCTAGTGCCGGCTTTATCGTCTCAGATGATCTGATGCCTCAGAAAGCGCGGATTCTGCTGATGCTGGCGCTGAGCATGACGCGTGACCGCCAGGCTATCCAGGAGCTGTTTTACAAGTATTGACCTGCTGCCGGCCGGAGGTTTCGGTCCTGTTGGCCGGCCATCAGACGATGGCGATGCAGTCGATTTCGACGTCGAACTTTTTCGGCCACGAGCCTACGTTGCAGAACACGCGCGCCGGCGGATTGCGCCTGAAGTATTTCCGGTATACGTCGTTCACTTCGTCGAAATACGCGGCATTCGTGATGTAGACCGTGCACTTGAGCACCCTGTCCATGGACGTTCCGGCCGCCTTCAGGCACACCGTCATGTTGTCGAGCACCATCTTGGTCTGCTGCTTGACGTTGACGAGCGGTATTTTCCCGGTCCGGCGGTCAACCGGGGGCAGTCCCGAGACGAAGACAAATCCCCCGGCGCGCACCACCGCCGAAAGCGGGATGCCTTCCTTCTTGAGGTGGTTGCTGACACCCGGAACATTAATGATCTCTTTCTTCATCGCGGTTTCCTGTGTGTGGATGGCGCTCGGCCTGGCCTAGAATACGATCATCTTCACAGGATTCGGCCCTGGTGACAATGGCATCGCGCCATGCCGGGGCTCTAGCGCAAGGATCGGGAGGAAGCCATGAAAAAGGAAATCGTCGATGTCCCGGGGATCAGCAACCGCCTGAAAAAAGCCAGGATTCCGCTCTCGACCGCGGTGCGCGGCGGCGGATTCCTGTTCGTCTCCGGGCTTCCCCCCCTCGACCGCAAGACCGGCAAGGTTCCAATCGCCGACATCACCCGCCAGACCGAGATGGTGCTCGACAACATCAAGTTCACCCTCGAAGCCGCAGGCTCCTCCCTCGACAAGGTGGTCAAGTGCAATGTGTTTGTCACCAGTTCGGCCTACTTCGACGAAGTGAACGCCGTGTATCGCCGGTATTTCCGGCGCGATCCGCCGGCCCGCGTGTTCTGCAACGTCGGAGCATGGGCGCAGAAATTCGACATCGAAATCGAATGTATCGCCATCGCCTAAGCAGAATAATTCCGTGAACGGCGGGGTCGCCGCCCTGGCGCGCTTCGCCGGCGCGGTCACCTTTGCGTCGCTGCCAATCGCGGTGCGCGAGCGCGCTGCGCTGGTATTGCTCGACACCCTCGGCGTGATGATCTTCGGCAGCCAGGATCCTTTTCTCGGCCAGCTCCGGTCGCGCTACTCGCGCGCGTATTCGCCGGGCAGGGCGACCGTGATAGGCACCGGGGTCCGGTTCGATCCGGGCCTGGCGGCCCTGCTGAACGCGGCGGCATGCACCGTGACCCAGTTGAGCGAGGGGCATCGCCGCTCGCGGGGCGATCCGGGGCCCCACATCGTTCCCGCGGCCCTGGCGGTCGCCGAGGTCGAGGGTGCGTCGGGAGAGGCGCTGCTCGCCGCGATGGTCGCCGGCTATGAAGTGGCAGTCCGTGTTGGCCTTGCGCTCGGGCCGCTCAACCCTGACCAGCACGTGCACGGGCATTGGGCGTCGATCGGGGCTGCGGTCGCCGCCGCCAAGCTGCTGGGCGGAGGAGTGCGCGAACTGCAGCTGGCGATCGAAGGGACTGCCGCTCTGCTCATTTACGCTCCGACCGCCACGGTCATTGAAGGAACCACCGTTCATCATCTCTATGTCGGCTCGGGCCTTCAGGCAGCCATCGGCGTCGGCTACGGCGTACAAGCCGGCATGACGGCCAGCATCGGCACCCTCGAAGACTATGTGAGCCGCCGCAGCGGAAATTCGTTCGATCCGTCGAAACTGACGGCCGGGCTGGACCAGGCGAACCCGACATACGAGATCCTGAACAACTACTTCAAGCTCTACCCGGTCTGTGCCCAGGTCATTACGGCGATCGAGGCCGTCGACGATATTTGTCGCCAGATTCCGGATGCGGGAAGCGTCCGCGCAGTCACCGTCCGGACCACTGCGGCGGCCGCGGCACTCTGCGGCGGTCGTGACGTGCACACGACGCTCGCATCGAAGTTCAGCATCCCGTGCATGGTGGCCGCCCGGCTCCTGTACCCGGGGCAGGGACCCCGGGAGCTCCACGCCATCGACGTGGAAGCCGAGCCTCTGCGCGCGATGATGCGGCGAATCGCCATCGTGGTGGATCCGACATTGTCCCCGCCGTATCCCGACGCCCGTCCGGTGGTCGTCGAGGTCGAGTTGAACGATGGCCGGCTTCTCGTGGCAAGGAAGCAAATTCCCGTTGGGGATTTTGCCGGCAATCCGATGCCCTCGTCCGATATCGTGTCGAAATTCAATCAGCTCGTGGAGCCGATTCTCGGCAAGGAACGCACGGGGAAGTTATCCGGCCTTGCCCAATCGATCGCCATGTGTCCCGATGTCTGCGCTATGACAGCCATCGCCCGTGCGTGAACTGCGCAATCCGTAGGCCGCCGGTCAAGGTCGAATTTCATCAGCCCTTGGCGCGGCGTCCGGCGCTGCTCAGCGAGCGTTGGGCCTCAGGTTGCCGGAGCGACTTCGAGTACCGCAGACCGTCCAAATGCAGTGGCGACTGCGCGACTCAATGCGCAAAGTGCCGAACGCCACCATCGACATGCATGACCTGACCGGTGATGTAACGCGCCCGGGGAGAGCACAGGAATGTCACCAGGACGCCCAGATCATCCGGCTCGCCGATATAGCCCACGGGGCAATGCCGCGCGGCCCAGGCTACGCGGGCTTGTTCCGTGGGAAGGATGCGCTGGTCGATCTGCTCGGAATGGATGCGGCCCGGCACGACGCAGTTCACCGTGATGCCATCTCTGGCGACAGTGCGCGACAGGGCCTTGGCCCAGATGTGCGCCGCGCCGTTCGGCGGGTTCGCGGCGTTGATGATCGTAGGCTCATCCCCGCCGGTAATGTTGATGACGCGGCCGAACTTTCTCTCGCGCATCACCGGCACGAAGGCATGGGCCAGGCGCCGCCCGGCGGTGTAATTCAACAGCATCGCTTCTTCCCATTCCGCCTCGGTCCCGAGACCCGTCAGGGGGCGAGAGCCGCCGGCGTTGTTTACCAGGATGTCCAAGCTCCCGAAGCGCGCCATCGCCTGCTCCTTGATGCGCCCGGCGGCACCATCGGCTGTAATATCTTCGACGATGACTAGCGGCCGCTCCCTGCCCGTTGCCGCGATTTCATTCGCCGCTTTCTCCAGCAGGTTGACGCGTCGCGCTACGATCGCCAGACGACAGCCTTCCTCCGCCAGGAGGGCCGCGATCGAGCGTCCAAGTCCCATACTGGCACCAGTGACCAGCGCGACTTTGCCTGCGAGTTGAAGATCCATGTGATTGCTCCTTACTCCACCGCATCCCGGTGGTTGCGCTTTGGTTTGGGGTGGTCGCCTTCCTCGGAGATGCTTTCGCGGACATCGTGCTCAATCATCTGCCAGATCGCGTCAATGTAGCCGATGAAGGGCGGCGTGCGCTTCACGGCGAGGCTGCGCGGGCGGGGGATCTCGATGGGGACGATCTCCTTGACTCGCCCCGGGCGCCGGCCCAGGACCACCACCCGATCGGCAAGATAGACGGCCTCGTCGATCTGATGGGTGATGAACATGACGGTCTTGCGACCGGCGTTCCAGATCCGCAGCATCTCCGTCTGCATGATCTCGCGCGTTTGCGCATCGAGCGCCGAAAACGGCTCATCCATGAGCAGCACATCGGGATTGATCGCAAGGGCGCGGGCGAGGTTCACGCGCTGGCGCATGCCGCCTGAGAGCTGCCATGGATAATAATTCTCGAATCCCTCCAGCCCTACCAGTTTGAGCAGCGACTGCGTGTGCACGCGGCTGGCGGCATTGCGCCGGCCGTTGATCTCCAGCCCGACCAGCGCGTTGCTCATGACCGTGCGCCATGGAAGAAGGCAGTCGGACTGGAAGACGAAGCCGCGGTCGGCACCGGGTCCCTTCACCTGCTTTCCATCAATCGCGACGTCGCCGAGGTCGGCTTCCTCGAGCCCCGCGACGATGCGCAGCAGGGTTGTCTTTCCGCAGCCCGACGGCCCGACCACGCAGACGAACTCGCCTTCGGCCACATCCAGGTTGACGTCCTTGAGCGCGACGAGATCGCTGAACTGCTTGTGCACTCCGCGGATGGTGAGTTTCACCGGTGCGGCGCCCTGCATCGGGCGGTCTGTCAGCGCCGATTCCATGGCACCAGCTTTTTCTCGAGATAGTGACAGCCGGCAGTCAGGCTGATGCCGGCTGCGGCCAGCACGATGACGCCGGCGAAGAGCTTGGGCATCGCAAAGGACTCCGCCGCCTGGAGGATCATGAAGCCCACGCCGGCGCGGGCGCCAAAGAGCTCGCCGACGACGACACCGATCAGGCCGCGGCCGATGCCCAGCCGCAGGCCGGCGAGGATGAAGGGCAGCGCCGAAGGCAGGCTGACTTTGGTAAATATCTGGAACTGGTTGGCACCGAAGGAGCGGATGGCCTCGATCAGATGGCGATCGGCGGCGCGAATGCCGGCCTCGGTATTGATGATCACCGGGAAGATCACCACGCTAATGACCACCACGATTTTCGACCAGATACCGATGCCGAACCACAGGATCACCAGCGGCGCGACGGCGATGATCGGGGTCGCATAGAGCCCCGACACCCATGGGCCGAGCAGCGCCGACCCCGTGCGGTAGGAAGCCATCAGCAGGCCGATCACGATGCCGGCGACGCAGGCGATCAAGTATCCGTAGAGGAACTCCTGGCCGCTCACCCAGATGTGATTCTGCAGCTCGCCCGAGCGCCACAAATCGACCAGCGCAACCCAGGTCTGCGACGGCGTCGCGAGGAACAGAGAGGCGCCAACGCGGCGACCGACCAGCTCCCATAACAGGATGCCGCCGATCACGGAAACCCACGCCAGGATCGGAAAGCCAGCCCTTTGCAGCTTGTCCCGCCGCTGCTTCGCGGCCAGCTTTTCAGCAATCGCGGCGGACGGGTTCAGTGCGCGATCGGTTTGTATCAACGTCGCTGTGCGGCCTCAACGAAACTCGCGTCATAGTAATAGGATACCGGCCGGTTCGGGTCCTTGATGTCGCCGGCCGCGGTGAGTGCCGCGATGGCATTCTTCAGCCCCTCCTCGGTCAATCGCCCATCCACGCGAAAGGCCTTTACCTTAGCGGCGACATCCCAGGTCTTGAGAGCTTCGTCGACGCTGGTGCCACCGGCCTTGGCGAGCATCTCCGAAGCTTCCTTGCGGTTATCCAGCAGGAATCTGCTGGCCCTGTTGTGCGCCCTGACGAAAGCCGTCAAGGCCTTGCCGTTGTCCTTCACCCAGTCGCGGTTGACGGAGAAGGTCATGATAGGAAGCGCCCCCAGGTAAGGCGCCATCGGCCCCAGGTCTGTATAACCTTCCTCGAGAAGCTTGAAACTCTGCGGCGGCGAAATCACCGCAGCCTCGACGCCCCCGGCGACGAGCGCCGCCATGCGGTTCATCGTCGAGCCGGCAAAGAGCACCTGAGCGTCGCGCTGGCCGTCGAGTCCGTGTTTCTTCGCCATGGCGTTCCACCACAGGTTCGTGATGTCGCCCTGACCGCCGGTAATCACGCGCTTGCCCTTCAGATCCTGCACACTCTTTATGGACTTGGCGCCGATCAACCAGTGCAGCCCGGCATCCATGCCATTGAGGAAGGTGACGATCTGGGCGCCGCTCTCGATCACCCTGAACGCATCGACGACGGAGGAATTGGAAATCTGGGTTGCCTTCGCCGCGAGCATCTGCAAGGTCTTGGCGCTCTGCCCTGCGCGTATCCAGTCGATCTTGACGCCTTCGGCCTCGAAGAAGCCCTTCTCGAGAGCGATAATGGTGGGCCAGCAGGTCGCGTCCTGGTTGACATAGCTCACCGTGATGGTCGGCATGCTTTGGGCGAGCAGCGGGCCCGATGAAAGCAGTAATCCCAAAGCCATCGTTGCAACCCGGGCGCAGCGATGCGCCGCGGTCTTCATATAGCACGCGACCATACATCCTCCTTTAAGGAAACCAGCGCACGTCAGCGACCTTGTGCGGCCTTAACGAAACTCGCGTCATAGTAAGACGATATCGGCCGGTTCGGGTTCTTGATGTCGCCGGCCGCGGCGAGCGCAGCGAGGGCGTTTTTCAACCCCTCCTCGGTCAGTTGGCCATCCACGCGATAGGCCTTCACCTTGTCGGCCACGTCCCAGGTCTGCAGGGCTTCGTCGAGGCTGGTGCCACCGGCTTTGGCAAGGATATCCGAAGCTTCCCTGCGGTTGTGCCAAAGGAACTCGGTGGCTTTGTTGTGCGCCCGGACGAACGCGATCAAGGTGTTGCCGTTCTGGCTGACCCAGTCGCGGTTGACGACGAAAGCCATGATCGGCAGCGCCCCCAGATAAGGCGCCATCGGGCCCAAGTCCGAATAGCCTTGCTCGAGGAGCTTGAAGCTCTGCGGCGGCGAAATCACCGCGCCCTCGACCCCGCCGGCGATCAGCGCCGCCATGCGGTTGGTTGTAGAACCGGCGAACAGAACCTGAGCATCGCGCTGGCCGTCGAACCCGTGTTTCTTCGCCATCGCGTTCCACCACAGATTGGTGATGTCGCCCTGCCCGCCCGTGATGATGCGCTTGCCCTTCAGATCTTGCACGGTCTTGACCGACTTCGCGCTGATCATCCAGTGCAGCCCGGCGTCCATCCCGTTGAGGAAAGCCACCACCTGCGCGCCGCTCTCGATTGCCCGAAAGGTATCGACGACCGAGGAGTTTGATATCTGGCTGGCCTTGGCCGCGAGCATTTGCAAGGCCTTCGCGCTCTGCCCGGCGCGCACCCAGTCGACCTTGATGCCTTCGGCCTCGAAGAAGCGCTTTTCGCGCGCCACAATGGCGGGCCAGCAGGAGGAATTCTCGGTGACGTAGCTCAGCGTGACGGTGGGCATGCCCTGGGCGAAGAGCAGGCCGGGTGAGAGCGCCAGAGCCCCTGCGAGAAGGACAAACCGGGCGCTGCGAAGCGACAGAGCCTTGCAATTGGATTCGAGCGTATACATCTACCCCTCCTATCTGGACGCGATGTAAATGTAGCTCAATTACCGGCTCCCCAGTGCCACCTCTTACTACCTGGGATCTATCCGTTCTCGCCGCTGGTCACCTTGAGATGGACGGCCGCGAACCAATGGCCGAGGCGACCGAACGCCGTCTGCGCTTCGTCGAATATCAGCAGCATCCCGCGCTTCCTGGCGTCGGCCTGCACCGCATCGAAGTAGCCCGCCGGTGGCACGATGACGCCGCCGGCGCAGATCACGGGTTCGGCGATCCCGGCATCGCGGGCCCGTATCCCTTGCGATCGCTCGCGTAGGAGACCGAGCTGGCATTGCCGGTAACGCCGTGCCAGGAACCGCCGAGGCCGACAACTTCGTAGCCGCCGGTGTGGAGCTTCGCCATCTTGATCGCGGCATCGTTGCTCTCGCTGCCGGTGTTGAGAAATAGCGCCCTGGTCAGCGGCTTGGGCAGGATCTTCGCAAGCGCATCGGCGAGTTGCACCACGCTGCGCGGGATCATCCCCGAAAACAAATGCAGCGCGGAGTCGCAACTGTTCCTGATCGCGGCTGGCGTGGCGAATCGCCGCATGCAGGCGCGGCAGATGGGCTATTGTGCGACGCGCCGTCGGGGCGATGTGACTTAAAAGGTAGAATTTCAGGCATCGTCGCGCGTGCAGCCTTGGATTGAATCTTGGATAACAGGAGCATTAAATGTCGTCAGACCAGCCGTTCGATGTGATCGTTGTCGGAGCGGGAAATGCCGCCCTGTGCGCCGCCATCTCCGCAAAGGAACAGGGCGCCGCAAAAATACTGGTATTGGAAAAAGCACCCATCGACGAGCGTGGCGGCAATTCGCTGTTCACCGCGGGCGGGTTCCGTTTTGTCCACGATGGTCTCGATGACGTGCGCGGCGACATCCTGGACGACCTGTCCGAGGCCGAGGCGAACCAAATCGTCCTGCCGGTACTGAAGAAGGAAGATTACCTCGACGACCTGCGCCGTGTCACCGAAGGCCAGACCGACGACACGCTGTCTGAGCTGCTGGTGGGCCGCTCGCGCGACACCATGCGCTGGATGCGCCACAATCGCGTGCGCTTCCTCCCCATGTTCGGACGCCAGTCCTACAAGGTCGAAGGCAGGCATCACTTCTACGGCGGGGTCAATATCGAGGCCGTTGGCGGCGGCTGGGGACTGGTCGACCAGCTGATCAAGCAGGCCGAGCGCGTGGGCATCGAGATCCGCTATGCAACGGCCATGCGCCGGCTGCTGCAGGAGAACTCAGGCGCCGTCACCGGCGTCCACGTCATGGGCCCGGACGGTTACGCCGATATCCATGCGAACACAGTCGTGCTCGCTTGCGGCGGCTTCGAGGCCAATCCGGAAATGCGCGTGCGCTACTACGGGGCAGGATGGGAATCGTGCCCGGTCAGGGGCACGCGTTACAACACCGGCGATGGCCTGCGTGCCGCACTGGACATCGATGCCCAGGCCTTCGGCGGATGGTCCACCTGCCACGCCGTGCAGTGGGACATCAGCGCCCCGCCCTTCGGCGACCGTGTGGTGCTGGACAATTTCCAGAAGCACTCCTATCCGATCGGCATCATCGTCAACCTGAAGGGTGAACGCTTCGTCGATGAAGGCGCGGACTACCGCAACCACACCTACGTCAAGTACGGACGGGAAGTGATGAAGCAACCGAAGCGCACCGCGGTCCAGATCTTCGATGCGAAGACCATAGCCATGGTGCGCGACGAATACCGCATCCACCAGGTGACCAAGGCTGAAGCGCCGAGCATCGAGGAACTTGCGGCAATGCTCGAGATCGACGTGAACGGACTGTCGCGCACGGTGCGCGAGTTCAATGCCGCCTGCAAGCCTGGCAAGTACAACCCGGCCATCCTCGACGGCGTATCGACCTCGGGCATTGCGCCGCCGAAGTCGAACTGGGCCCTGCCCCTCGACAAGCCGCCCTATACGGGCTTCGTCGTCACCTGCGGCATCACATTCTCCTTCGGCGGCCTGCGCATCAACGAGCATTGCGAAGTGCAGAACACCAGCGACCGCACCATCCCCGGACTGTATGCCGCCGGCGAAATGGTGGGCGGCCTCTTCTACGAAAATTATCTTGGTGGAGCAGGCCTGATGTCAGGGGCCGTATTCGGGCGCATCGCGGGAAGCAGCGCCGCACGCCGCGCCAAGGGCTGAGCGGCAACGGCGGCGCGCTGGGCGCGCAGCGCATCGGTCTGGTTCAACTCTCCCCCGGCGACTGCATGCCCGGCCCGACATCCGGCCACCCGATGGGCGCGCGGCAGGCCTGCGCCGCCCGCTCCAAGGGCAGGCTGACGTCCCATTTTGCCGCGATGTACCGGTTGCCCGTTACCCCGTCGGCGGCCTTCGAGCAAAGCCACACGATCGGAGCAACCATGACCGAGGGGGAAATCAGATCCTTGCGCACGAAGCCCGACTCGGGGGGCACCATGGGGGTGTCGGCGGGGCCACCGGGAAGCACGACATTTACGGTAACGCCGCTGCCGGTGAACTCCTTGGCGTGTCCCGATGACAGGGCTTCGAGGGCGGCCTTGCACGGGCCGTAGGGGTGGAAGCCGCCGCGCAGCATGGTGGCGAAGCTGGTGGTGACGTTGATGATCCGGCCCCAGCGCTGGCCCAGCAGATGTTCGATCGAGGCGCGCGTCATGTTCCAGGCCCCCGAGAAATTCGTCGCCACGAACCGCTGCCACATCTCCGGGCTGATCTCCTGAATGCCCACCGGGACCTGCTGGTGATCGAGCCGAATGGCTCCCATGCCGAGCGCGGCGTTGTTGATCAGTATGTGCAAGCCGCCCAGCCCGGTGATTGCTTTTCCGACGGCGCGCTCGCAGGCCGCGTAATCCGAGATATCGGTCGAGTTTGCGAGCAGACGGTCCTCGCCTGCGCCGGACAGGCTGTCTCTCAGCGCGGCAAGGCCCGCCTCGCTCACGTCCAGCGCCGCGACTTTCGCGCCTTCGGCCAGCAGCGCATGCACGAGCACGCGCCCGATGCCACCGGCCGCGCCGGTGACCACGGCCACCTTGCCCCTTAGCCTAGGTCCAGGCATTCCTCAACCTGCCAGCGCGATGCACTCGATCTCCACTTTCATTCCGGCGCTCAGCTGGACGCCGCAGGTCGTGCGCGTCGGCGGATCTTTTGCAAAGAACTGCCGGTAGACCCCGTTCATGTTGTCGAATTCGAGCATGTCATGGAGGAGGACATTGATCTTGACCACGCGCTCGAGGGAGGACCCGGCCGACTCCAGCATGTGGCGCATGTTCGAGAGCGTCTGACGGGTTTCGTGCGCAACCGTGCCGGGACTGCGCTCTCCCGTTGTCGGGTCGACCGACAACATGCCGGACAGAAAGATGAACTCCCCGGCCCTGATTCCCGGGCTGTGCGGAAGGTTGAGATTGCGCGACACGTTCAGCTTCTCGTTTTGCGGGGCGATGATTTCACGGGTGACGGGCATTTGGGTTCTTCGGGCGTTAAACGATGGCAATCGCGTCGAGCTGCACCTTGAACGCGTCGATGATCCGGACGCTCCACACGGTCCGCGCGGGCGGCCCGTTCGGCACGTATTGGCGGTAGACGCGGTTGAGGTCATCGTATTCGATGCGGTCATAGATCATGGCGGGATCTGCACCAGGCGTTCGAGCGACAACCCCGAGGTTTCAAGTACCAGCTTCAGGTTCAGGAATACGCGATGGGCCTCGCTCGTCACGGTCCCGTTCATGCGCCCGCCTGCGCCTGGACTTCCTGCGTCATATCGCCTTCATCCTTCAGCACGCGCAGAGACCGCTGCCATGCTTCGAGTGTCTGATCGATATCGGCCTGCGTATGCGCCGAGGAAACGATTCCTCCGCGCCAGCTTTTGAGGTCGATGCCATACACGAGCATCGCGAGCCGCATTTTCGCGAGCATGCGCTCGCGTTTGTCGACTTTGAACCACTCGCTCGGCACCGCCTGGGCGTCGAACGCGGTCGGCCGTATCGCTCGATTTTCGGGATTGGTGAAGAAGTGAAAAAACGAGTACTCGCCGTACACGGCCCACGGCACGCCTTCCTCTTCCAATATTGCGTTCATGCCGGCGCGCAGCTGCTGCGCCGTCGCGCTCGCGCGCGCACACGCATCCGTATCGCGCACGAGCTTCAGCGTCGCAATGCCGGCAGCCGCGCTCAGCGGGTGTGCGTTGTGCGTGCCCTCGTGCGCGATGCGCTCGCGGCCGGCCGCGGCCGACGCTTCAAAATCGAGCCAGTCGAGGATGTCTTTGCGACCGGCGAGCGCGCCACCCGGCATGCCGCCTGCGACGACCTTTGCCAGGGTCGTAAGATCCGGAATCACGCCGAACAGACCTTGCGCGCCGCCGGGCGCCACGCGAAAACCGGTGACCACCTCGTCGAAAATCAGCAGCACGCCCTGGCGACGCGTCAATTCGCGCAGTTCACGCAAGAACGCAGGCGGCGTGGGCACCGCGCCGGAGCTGCCTCCGATCGGCTCGATCATCACGGCCGCGACATCATCGCGACCGGCCAGAAGCTCGTTCACATGCGCGACATCGTTCGGTTTGACGAGGATCACGTTGGCGGCGATGTCCGCGAGCACGCCGGCGGTCGCCGTGCCATCGAGGTGCGCCTTGACGCCGAACGCCACGTGGTCGTGCCAGCCGTGAAAGTGCGTCTGAAAGCGCACGATCTTTCCCTTGCCGCTCGCCGCGCGCGCGAGCCGGATCGCGAGGTGCGTGGCTTCCGTGCCCGAGGATGTAAAGCGCAAACGTTCGGCGCCGGGAAGCAGTTCATGGATGAGCTGCGCCCACTCGATGAGCAACTCGTGGCCCGCGGCAAAATGCATGCCCTTGCGCAGTTGCGCGTCGACCGCCGCCACCACCTTCGGATGCTGGTGACCCAGCAAGAGCGAGCCGTGCCCGCCGTAGTAATCGACGTATTCGTTGCCGTCGATATCCCACTTGCGCGAGCCCAGGGCGCGCTCGACGTAAAGCGGATGGGGCCACGTGCGCCGCGAATCGTGGACGATGCCGCTGGGCAGCAGGGCCCGCGCCTCCTCGTGCCGCCGCAACGAACCCGGCGTGCGTTCGAGATAGCTGCGCAGGATCGAAGATTCGCGTTCGCCGGATTTCACATTACACCTCCGTTTTCGACTAATTCGGGTTCAGGTCGCTGCACGCGCGCCGGGCCCACTCGGCCGCGAGCAGCACGCGCCGGTCATCGTCGTAATTGCCTGCAAACTGCACGCCGAGCGGAAGCCCGGACGGGCCGCGGCCCATGGGAAGCGTCACGCACGGCACGCCGAGCAGCGTCCAGCAGCGGTTGAAGAGCGAACTGCCGCAGCTTTCTATCCCGACCGGCGCCTCACCTGTCGCGCTGGGCGTGAGCAGCACGTCGCAATCGGCAAAGAATCCGGCGAGGACCTGCCGGCAGGCCCGCGCATGGCGCATCGCCTCATCGTACTTCTCGCGCGGCGTCGCAGCGGCAGCGGCGAAAGTGTTGCGCAGCAGATCGCTCAGGAGGTCCGGGCGATTGAACCGTTCCCAGGCGAGGCTGTGGGCCGCTTCGAAATCCATGATGAGCACCTGGTCCTCAAACAGCCGGTCGAATTCCGGCGGCAGTTCGACCTCGCGTACCGCCGCCCCCTTGCCGGACAGAGCGGCGGCGGTGCGTTCCAGCAGCCCCTGCGTGTCGGGTGACGCCTCCTTCCAGCGCGACGTGCGGCAAAGCCCGATGCGCGGGGCATGGGTGGGCGCAGCGGCGAAATCGGGAAGCGCGCGCCCCGAAACCGCATGGGTGAGCAGCGCGCAGTCCTCGACGGTGCGCGCCATGACGCCGATGGTATCGAGGGACTCCGCAAGCGCCTTGAGCCCTGCGCGGTTGATCGTGCCGAAGCTCGGTTTGTAGCCGACGATGCCGCAGTAGGCGGCCGGGCGGATCGTAGAGCCGCCGGTCTGCGTGCCGAAGGCCAGGGGCGCCATGTAGTCAGCCACCGCCGCCGCCGACCCGCTCGACGAACCTCCGGGCGTATGCGCGAGGTTGTGGGGATTGCGGGTAGGGCCGGGCGTGCGCCAGGCGAATTCCGTCGTTACCGTCTTGCCGAGAACGATGCCGCCTGCGTTGCGCACCAGCGCGACACAGGCGGCGTCGGTGCGTGGCCGATTGCCGGTGTAGATCGGCGAGTTGTACTGGCTCGGCATGTCGGCAGTGTCGATTACGTCCTTGAACGCGACGGGTACGCCGCCCAGCACGCCTTTGACGCCTGCGCGATCCATTGCGCGGGCCCGCGCGATCGCCGCATCGGGATCGCAGTGGGCCCATGCCCTGACGTCGCTCTCGCGCGCCGCGATGCGTTCGATACATGCCCTGACCAGCTGTTCGGAGCTGATCCTGCCGGCGGCGATGTGCCGCGCGGCCTCGGCCGCGCCAAGGCGGTTCAGGTCGTTCATGGAGGCTCCGCGAAGAGAAACGATAGCCAATTCAGCCTGCGACGTCACGGGATTTCAAATCCTGCGCCTGTTGAGGGCATAAAGGCAAGCGCAGGCCCGCGTCCGGATAAGTTACAGTGTTTCGGGACGGCCGTTCAGGGCGTACACTTTTCGGCAGGCCCGTCGGCAGGTCAAGCAGGGTTGAAACATGAAAAGGGGGGATATTTCATGAAACGTGGCGAGGAACGCTGAGCCATGCGCATCGCCATCATGGGGGCCGGCGGGGTCGGCGGATACTACGGTGGGCGGCTCGCCCACGCCGGACACGATGTCGCGTTCATCGCGCGCGGGGAGCACCTGCGCGCGATTCAGGCGCGGGGACTGAAGCTGGTCGGGGCGGCGGGCGACTTCGTCATCGCGGGCGCGCAGGCCACTGACGATCCTGCGCGGCTCGCGCCGGTGGATGTCGTGCTGTTTTGCGTGAAGCTGTTCGATACCGAGGATGCGGCGCGTGCCATCGCGTCGATGCTCGCGAAGGGAGGCGCGTGCATCACGCTGCAGAATGGGGTGGACGGGCAGCATCGCATCGGCGCGATCGTCGGCAATGACCGCGTGATGGGCGGCATCGCTTTTGTCTCGGCCCTGATCGAATCGCCCGGCATCATCCGCTACACGTCGAAGGCGCCGTCGATCAAGTTCGGCGAGGCTGACGGGCAGTTGACGGAGCGCGCCACCCGTTTCCGCGACGCCTGCATGGCCGCGGGGATCGGCGCGGAGGTCGTCGCGGACATACGTGCCGCGCAATGGCACAAGTTCGTCGGCCTGACGGTGAACGCGGCGCTGACCAGCCTCACGCGCCAGCCCGCGGGAGTCGTGTACCACGACCCCGACATCGTGGCGCTTGCGCGTGCCATGTTTGCGGAGGGCGCAGCGGTGGCCAGCGCGATGGGCATCAAGCTGCCCGACGACATCGTGCAGTGGCAGGTCCAGAACCACCAGAATTTCCCGCCGGGGATGTATGCATCCATGTACCACGATCTCGCGCGCGGCCGGCGGCTCGAACTGGACAGCCTTTCGGGGCTGATCATCAGGAAGGGACGCGAACTGGGCGTGCCGACGCCGCTTCACTCGATGGCGTACGCGTGCCTCAAGCCCCACCTCAACGGCACGAGGGGGGGGCAGTGAGCAACGAAGTTCGAATGTTGTCGGCGAGCGGGATCCTGGGCTACGGCTATCCGGAGGCTTCGCTCAAGGCGGGCCTCCAGCGCAAGCCTCACATGATAGGAGTGGACGGCGGCAGCTCCGATCCCGGACCGCATTATCTGGGATCGGGCAAGTCGTTCACCTCGTCGCTCGCGATCCGGCGCGACATGCGCCTGTTGCTCAACGGCGCGATCGCCAACGGGATACCGATGGTGATCGGGACCTGCGGCGGCGCCGGTGGCGAGCCTCATCTGCAGCGCTGCGTCGGGATCCTGCGCGAGATCGCCCGCGAGGACCGGCTGAGCTTCAAGCTGGCCGTGATCCACTCGGAGCAGGACAAGCGCTATCTCAAGTCGCGCCTGGTGGCGGGCAAGATCAAGCCGCTCGGACCCGCACCGGCGCTCGATGCGGCAACCATCGATCGCGCCGAACGCATCGTCGGCATGATGGGGCCCGAGCCCTATATGCGGGCGCTCGATGCAGGGGCGCAGGTGATCCTCGCCGGTCGCAGCACCGACCCGGCGCCCTGGGCCGCGCTGGCGATGCATCATGGCATCGGGCCGGGGCCGTCCTGGTACGCCGGCAAGATGCTCGAATGCGCCTGCAACGCGGCCCTGCCCAAGGGACACGATTGTCTTTTCGTGACCGTGCGCAGCGACTCGGTCGAGTGCGAGCCCACCAACCCGGAGCGACGCTGCACGCCGCTGTCGGTGGCGGTCCAGGCCCTGCACGAGAACGCGAGCCCGGTGATTCATACAGAGCCCGGCGGCCAGCTCGATACGACCGATTGCGAGATCCGGGCCGTGAGTGATCGTGCCACGCGCGTCACCGGCATCCGCTGGACGCCGCAGGCGTACACGATCAAGCTCGAGGGCGCCGAGAAGGTGGGCTACAGTGCGATCACCTTCGCGGGCACGCGGGACCCGGGCCTGGTCGAGACGATTGACGCGTTTGTCGACAGCGTGCGTGCCTCCATCGCCGTGAAAGTCGCCACCTTCGATGTGCGCCCCGGGGACTATCAGCTCGTTTTTCGCCTCTACGGCAAGAACGGCGTGATGGGCGACTGGGAGCCCAAGCGCGAAATCGCATCGCACGAGATCGGCATCCTCGCCGAGGTCATCGCCCAATCCCAGGAAATCGCGAACGCCGTGGTGGCGGTCACGCGGGCAAGCCTGTTGCACACCGATTTCGCCGGACGAATGTGCAAGGAGGGGAACATGGCGTTTCCGTTCTCGCCCTCCGATATCGAGCGCGGCCCGATCTACCGGTTCTCGCTGCGGCACGTGGTCGAGCCGGACGAACCCTGCGAAATGTTTCCCATCGAATACGAGTCGATCTGAGCCGACCATGGCCAGGATCCGCGACCTCGCCAAGGCCTGCAAGAGCAAGAACGCAGGCCCCTACGAACTGACCCTCGACATCATGTTCGGCGACCAGGAAACCTTCGACAAGGTGCGCCGCAGCGGCGTGATCACGCCCGCGCTGTTCGCGAAGCTCTATAACGTGCCTGAAGCTTCCGTCCTGCTCACCGAGTACCCGCCGGCATTCGCATACAAGGCGACCTTCGAGCGCAGGATCGTTTCCGGCGCCGTGGGCGATACCGACGTCTACGGCGCCCAGCAGCATGCGCCGCTGCTCGATGTAGAGATCCCGATGTGACCCGGGGCGGTCACGCCGGGACGGCCGGCATGACCCTTGCGGCAAGCCGCTCCATAATGGCGATCTGTTCCTTGACATTGCCGGAACGAAAGTCATAAGTCAGCTGCTGGATGCCGATGTCCTGGCAGCGGCGTGCATCGTCGATGATCTCCCGGGTGCTGCCGACCACGGCGTTGCCGGAACGGAACGCGGCGGTATCGGGCAAGCCAATGTCCGTGATGTGCAGGCTGCGCTTGAGCGACACGGTAATGCTGCCGGGGTCGCGGCCGGCCCGCTCGGCTTCCTGGCGCAAATAGGGAAGATGCTCGGCCACGAACGCTGGCGTCTGGCGGGTTGGATGCCAGGCCTGGCCGTAGGTCACGGCGCGTCGAATGGCGCGTTTGCTGTGCCCGCCCACCCAGACGGGCAACGGCTGTTGCAGGGGCTTGGGCCAGAACTGAACGCCGCCGAATTGATAATGCCGGCCGTGGAATTCCGGGTGCTCCGCCGTCCACAGCAGGCGGAAAATCTGGAGGTATTCATCGCTCACGGAACCACGATCGGCATAGGACGCGCCAAGGGTCTCGAATTCTTTTTGCAGCCAGCCTACCCCGACACCACAAATCGCCCGTCCGCCGCTCAGCACGTCCAGCGAGGCCATCATCTTGGCCTGCACCACGGGATTGCGGTACGGCAGAACAAGCACCGTGGTGCCCAGCCGGATGCGCTGCGTTGCCGCGGCCACATAGGACAAGACCGTAAGTGTTTCCAGAAACCCGACATCCGAGGATCGCGGGAAGGATCCGTCGGCGGTATAGGGATACTGGCTCGTCCCGGCGGTGGGCAGAACGATGTTGTCGCCGCACCACAGCGATTCAAACCCCAGCGCTTCAGCACGTTGGGCAAACGTGATGAGATTGTGTCCGCTTACGCTAGCCCCAGCGCTGGGTAAGCTAAGGCCGAACTGCATGAGATACCCCCTGCGTCAAACCAATGGAGACAGACACCGACAGACGTGGATCGTAACTCGAACAATTGTCCTAGACTGACTTTAGAGGAAAATGTAGGGCATTGAAGTTGACCCGCTTTCGTGGACACTTTTTAATGTAAGGTGGAGTTGACCCGCAGTCGTTCTGAATACCCGCCGGAATTCCGGCGAGAGATGGTCGAATTGGCTCGCGCTGGCCGCAACCAGGAGGAGCTCGCTCGAGGGGAGTAAACGGAGGGAGAGATGCGTGGGGATATAGTTCTGCGGGAGTTCCTGCACCGCGAACCGCTCGAGTGCCTGCTTCGCGAGGCGGTGCGGTTGCGCGACCAGGGACACGGAAGTGTTGTCTCTTATTCGCGGAAAGTGTTTGTGCCGCTGACGCGGCTGTGCCGGAATGTTTGCCATTACTGCACGTTTGCGACGAGTCCGCGTGCGCTTGACGCGCCGTTTGTGACTCCCGAGGAAGTTCTCGGGATCGCGCAAGCGGGCGAACGGGCCGGCTGCCATGAGGTGCTGTTCACGCTGGGGGACAAGCCGGAACTGCGCTACCCCATCGCGCGACGGCAGCTGGATCAGCTGGGCTACCCGAGCACGATCGCGTACCTGGCGGCAATGTGCGAACTGGTTCTGGCGAAGACTTCGCTCCTTCCGCACGTGAACCCGGGGGTCATGGCGCGGGCCGACCTTGCCATGCTGCGTGCGGTGTCCGCGTCGCAGGGGATCATGCTCGAGACCAGCAGCGAGCGGCTGTGCAACGCCGGGCAGGCGCACCACGGCTCCCCGGACAAGATCCCCGCGGCACGGCTGGAGACGATACGGCTTGCCGGCGAACTGCAGATCCCGTTCACGAGCGGCATCCTGATCGGCATCGGCGAGACACGCGAGGAGCGCATCGACGCACTTTTCGCTCTGCGGGACTTGCACGCCGAATACGGGCATCTGCAGGAGGTGATCGTCCAGAACTTCCGGGCGAAGGCGGATACGAAGCTCGCACGCGCTCCGGAGCCCGACTTGGAGGAACTGCTGTGGACGATCGCGGCCGCGCGGCTCGTCTTCGGGGCGCGGATGAACATCCAGGCCCCGCCGAACCTCACGCCCCGCGAGTATCCATCGCTGCTCGCGGCGGGCATCAACGACTGGGGCGGCGTGTCTCCCGTCACGCCCGACCATGTGAACCCCGAGGCCCCCTGGCCCGGGATCGCTGTACTGCGCCAGCATACCGAGGCCGCGGGCAAGGTGCTGGTCGAGCGGCTCCCGGTCTATCCGCGATACGCGCGCGACAGTGCGCGCTGGCAGGACGCGCGGCTCGCGCCTTGCGTGCTTCGCGCGACGGACGCGAGCGGCTTTGCGCGCGCAGACGGCTGGTTCCCCGGCCTGCGCATGACGCTGCCCGTCGAAGATCGTGCGCGGGCGACGGCTCGGCCCGTCGCGCCGGCGATCGCCAGTGCAATAGCGCGCGCTCGCGCCGGCGAAGAACTCGGCAGGGCCGAGATCGTCGCGCTGTTCGAGGCGCGCGGCCCGCAATTCGATGCCGTGTGCGCCGCCGCCGATGAGCTGCGGCGTGAAACCGTGGGCGAGGTCGTGCGCTACGTGGTGAATCGCAACATCAACTATACGAATGTCTGCGCGTTCCATTGCAGCTTCTGCGCGTTCTCGAAGGCCGCTGCCTCAGGCGGCCTGCGCGAGCCCGGTTACGACCTCGAGCTGCAGGAGGTCGCGCGCCGCGCGCACGAGGCGTGGGCGCGCGGCGCTACGGAGGTGTGCATGCAGGGGGGAATCCACCCCGGCTACAGCGGCGAAACCTACCTGGCGTTGCTGGGGGCGGTAAAGACTGCCGTGCCCGGGATGCATGTGCATGCGTTCTCGCCGCTGGAAGTGACGCACGGTGCGGCCACGCTCGGCCTGTCCGTCGAATCCTTTCTTGCGCGGCTTCGCGACGCCGGTCTGGGCAGCCTTCCGGGAACGGCTGCGGAAGTGCTCGACGACGAAGTGCGCGCCGTTCTCTGCCCCGACAAGCTCACGAGCGCGCAGTGGCTTGAGGCGGTCGAAGCGGCGCATCGGGTCGGTCTGCGCACCACCGCGACGATCATGTTCGGCCACATCGAAACCCCGGAGCACTGGGCGACGCATCTTCTGGCGATCCGCCGCCTGCAGGCGAGGACCGGGGGCTTCACCGAGTTCGTCCCGCTGCCCTTCGTGCACATGGAGGCCCCACTCTACTTCAAGGGGCGCACGCGCAAGGGTCCGACGTTCCGCGAGGCGGTGCTCATGCACGCGGTCGCGCGCCTCGCGCTGCACCCGGTGCTGCCGAACATCCAGGTGTCGTGGGTGAAGATGGGGCGCGAGGGCGCCGGCGCGTGCCTGCAGTCCGGCGCCAACGATCTTGGCGGGACGCTGATGAACGAGAGCATCTCGCGCTCGGCCGGGACGCAGCACGGCCAGGAACTGGCGCCGGGTGAAATCGAGACGCTCATTCGTGCCGCCCGCCGGGTGCCGATGCAGCGCACGACCCTGTACGGGCCAGTCGCAGCGGAGCGGCGCGCGGCGTCCCTTGCCGCCGCGCCGCTCTTGCCCATTGTCTTCGCACCCGCGCGCCGGCATGCGCGCGCCGCTTCCGCGGCAGCGGCTTCGGTGTGATTGACGACAAGAGGATTCCTGCATGATTGCGCAGCGACGCGCGATCGCTGTTCTGGGGGGGACCGGCGCTGAAGGCGGCGGCCTCGCAATGCGTTGGGCGCGGGCCGGCCATCGCGTGATCCTGGGATCGCGCAGTGCCGAAAAAGCGGCCAGGGCCTGTGCCGAACTGAACGCCCTGGCCGGCACCGGCTCGATCAGCTTTCAGGACAACTGCTCTGCTGCCGCAGCCGGCGAGATCGTGGTTCTCACGGTCCCCCATGCGGCGCAGCGCGCCACTGTCGAGCAAGTGCGCGCGAGCCTTGCCGGCAAGATCCTGGTGGATGCGACCGTGCCGCTCGTCGCGCCAAAGGTGGGCCGCGTGCAGCTTCCGCCAGGCGGCTCGGCGGTGGCCGCGATCCAGCAGCTGCTCGGGGAATCCGTGCGGGTGGTGTCGGCGTTCCAGAACGTCCCGGCGCACTACCTGAGAGATCCCGCTCATGCGGTCGACTGCGACGTGCTGGTGTGCGGGGATGACGCCGGCGCACGGGAAACGGTGGTCGGGCTTGCGCGCGATATCGGGCTGCGCGCCTACCACGCCGGCCCGATCTGCAACTCCGCGGCGGCGGAGGCCCTGACGTCGATCCTGATCGCCATCAACATACGCTACAAGATCGACGGCGCCGGGATCCGGGTGACAGGGGTGCCGGAGGCCGTGCCGTGACCGCCCGCGAACCATTCGGCCTCGCGGCCACCGCGCAGCGAGCGACGGAACTCCGGCTCCTCGCGCTGCCCGGGATCCCGCTGGTGGGGCAGGGAGACGATCTCGTTGCACTGATTCTGCAAGCCCTGGCAGCGTGCGGGGAGAGTCTGCGCGATGGCGACGTGCTGGTCATTGCGCAGAAGATCGTTTCGAAAGTCGAAGGGCGCATCGTGGACCTCGCGAGCGTGCAGCCCTCGGCCCGCGCGCTCGCGCTCGCGGACGAGACGGGAAAGGATCCCAGGCTCGTCGAATTGATCCTCGCAGAGTCCGACGAGGTGGTGCGCCATGGTCCCGGCGTCATCGTGGTCGCGCACCGGCTGGGTTTCGTGATGGCGAACGCCGGGATCGACCAGTCCAACGTCAGGCTGGAGCATGGCGAGGCAGCGCTCCTTCTGCCGCGCGATCCGGACGCCTCCTGCGCGTCGCTGCGGGCGGAGTTCCGGACGCGGGCGGGCGCCGACGTCGGCGTGGTGATCAACGACAGCCACGGCCGCGCGTGGCGCAACGGCACGGTCGGGGTCGCGCTCGGCGTCGCGGGCCTGCCGGCATTGCTCGACCTGCGCGGGCGCCCGGACCTCTACGAGCGCACGTTGCGCGTTACCGAAGTCGGACTCGCCGATGAGCTTGCATCGGCAGGCTCGCTGCTCATGGGGCAGGGCGACGAGCGTCGGCCAGTGGTACTTGCGCGCGGGGTTCCCTATTCGCGGCGC
>Ga0315281_10003129_pt1 | contig 24320 bp, 19 predicted proteins | sample YL17G07_0_MG_FD_204540 | JGI IMG/M metagenome (GOLD analysis project Ga0315281, IMG submission 204540) | Sediment microbial communities from Yellowstone Lake, YNP, Wyoming, USA - YL17G07_0 | ecosystem: Environmental > Aquatic > Freshwater > Lake > Sediment | place: USA: Wyoming | collected... | reverse complement strand
TGGGAGCAGATCCAGCACGCCATCGGGATCTCCGCCAGCCACCATGCCACCCTGGGCGCGGTCACCGCCGGCAAGCTCACGATGATGAAGAACACCGTGGACCCGATGGCCACGCAGGCCGGCGTGCTCGCGGCCCTCCTGGCCGAGCGCGGCTACACGGGACCGGAGCACGTCATCGACGGCAAGGAAGGGCTGGTCCGCTGCCTCGGTCCCGAGTGGAAGCTCGACATCTTGACCGATGGCCTCGGCGAGTCGTGGCGGATCACGCAATGCGGCATGAAGGCGTTCCCCACCGAGGCCCTCACCCACACGCCGATCTCTGCGGTGCTCGACCTCGTGCACGAGCACGACCTGAAGCCCGGGCAGATCACCAAGGTCCACATCCGGTCGCTGGCTCGCGCCGCCGACATCCTCGCAGACCCCTCCAAGTACGACCCCCGCGGCAAGGAGACCGCCGACCACTCACTCCCCTACGTGATCGCGGCCGCGATCGTGGACAGGCAGGTGACGCCGCAGCAGTTCACCGACGCGAAGATCGACGACCCCGCGATCCGTGCGCAGCTCCGCAAGGTCGAGGTGGTGGCCGACCCCGAGATCGAGAAGGTGTTCCCGGCGCTGCAGAGGGTGATTGTGACGATATTCACAAGCGACGGGCGGCAGCTCACCCGGCAGCTCGACTACCCCAAGGGCGATCCCCGCAACCCCTTGTCGGACCGCGAGATCGAGGAGAAGTTCGACGCCCTGGCCAAGCCGGTGCTCTCGGCCGCGGCGAGAGCCAAGGTCAAGGATGCGGTGTGGAACCTCGAAAAGCTGGCCACCGTGAGCGACCTCATGAGGATGTTGAAGGCAAAGAAGCCAAGGTAGGGGCGGCCCTGCCTGCGGCAGGGCGGCCGCCCGGCGACGGGCGGGGGTTCGACCCGCACGCCCGGACGGGTGGGAGGCACGTATGGCTCAGACGGTCGTCGAAAAGATCGCGCAGGCTCACATGGCGGAGGGGCCGGACCGACCCCTGCGGGCCGGTGACTTCCTCTCGATCCGGCCGCACCACGTGATGACCCACGACAACACGTCGGCCGTGATGTCCAAGTTCAAGGCGATCGGGGCGGCCAAGCTGGCCGACCGCCGCCAGCCGGTGTTCGCGCTCGACCACGACATCCAGAACACCTCGGAGGAGAACCTCGCCAAGTACCGGAAAATCGAGGCGTTCGCCAGGGAGCACGGGGTGGACTTCTACCCCGCCGGCACCGGCATCGGCCACCAGATCATGGTGGAGCAGGGGTACGTCGTGCCGGGCTCATTCGTGGTGGCCTCCGACTCCCACTCCAACATGTACGGGGCCCTCGCCGCGGTGGGCACCCCGGTCGTGCGCACCGACGCGGCCGCGATCTGGGCGACCGGCGAGTTCTGGTGGCAGATCCCGCGCACGGTGCAGGTGGTCCTCGAAGGGAAGCTGCAGCCCGGGGTCACCGGCAAGGACGTGATCATCGCGCTCTGCGGCATCTACAACAAGGAGGAGGTCCTCAACGCGGCGGTAGAGTTCACCGGCCCGGGGATCGCGGCGCTGTCGATGGACGCCCGCCTCTCGATCGCCAACATGTCAACGGAGTGGGGGGCGCTCGTCGGCTGGTTCCCGCTGGACGAGGTCACGCTTGCGTACCTCAACGCCCGCCGCCAGCACCTGTCCTCGCGCGGCGTCGATCGCATCTCGGCCGAGGAGCTCAAGCGCTGGGCTTCCGGCCCGCCGGCGCCCGACCCCGACGCAGCCTACGCGGCCCGCATCGAGCTGAACCTCGGCGAGGTCACGCCCGCCGTCTCGGGGCCCGACACCGTGTTCGCGATGGAAACCCTCGCCGAGATCGCGGGAAAGAGAGTTCCGGTTCACAAGGCGTACCTCCTGTCGTGCGTCAACTCGCGCCTCGAGGACCTCACCGAGGCTGCCGGCATCCTCAAGGGTAAGAAGGTGTCGCCATCGGTGAAGCTCTACCTCGCCGCCGCGAGCGCCGAGGTCCAGGCGGAGGCGCAGCGCCGTGGGATCTGGCAGACGCTGCTCGAGGCTGGCGCCATCGCGCTGCCGCCGGGGTGCGGGGCGTGCATCGGTCTCGGCCAGGGTCTCCTGGAACCAGGCGAGGTGGGGATCTCCGCGACCAATCGCAACTTCAAGGGGCGCATGGGCTCGCGCGATGCGAAGTGCTACCTCGCAAGCCCCGCGGTGGTCGCCGCCTCCGCGGTCGCGGGCTTCATCACCGCGCCGCAGCCATGGAAGGCAGGCGTGCCACAACGTCGCTGGACCCAACTGGCGGGGCCAGCAGCCAGCGCAGAGGAGGTTCAGATTCTCGAAGGTTTTCCGGCGAGCCTGACGGGCCGTCTCGTGTTCCTGCCCCAGGACAACCTCAACACCGACGGGATCTACGGCAAGGACTACACCTACAAGGAGCTCTCGCGCGAGGAGATGGCCCGCGTGGCGATGGGGAACTACGACCCCTTCTTTGCCGCCAGCACAAAGGAAGGCGACATCGTGGTCGGAGGTTTCAACTTCGGTACCGGCTCCTCGCGCGAGCAGGCTGTGACCGCCCTGCAGGCCAAGGGGATACCCCTGCTGATCGCCGGGTCGTTCTCGCAGACGTACCTGCGGAACGCTTTCAACAACGGCTTCCTGTGCGTCGAGACCCCGGAGCTCGTGCGGCGCCTCACGGCGTTGTTCGCCAAGGAGGTCGGCGAGAAGCGGCGCACCATCATCCCGGGCGACCAGGTGACCATCGATTTCACCTCTTCGACGCTCACCTTCCGGGGCGAGGCTTTCGTCTTCCCGGCGCTCGGCTCCGTGCCGCAGTCGCTGGTCGTCGCCGGCGGCACCGAGAACCTGGTGCGCCGGCGCCTCGGCCTCGCGTAGTCCGCACCTCCCGTCGACCGGACGCGCCTAGTCCTCTGCCATGGGCGACGGGCGCAGCATCACGCCCTCGAAGCGGGACACGATCGTCGCGGTCACCAGGTCGCCGGTGACGTTCAACGTCGTCCGGCACATGTCGAGGATCCGGTCCACGCCCAGGATGATCGCGATCCCCTCCATCGGCACGCCGACCATGCCCAGGACCATCATCATCAGGGGAATCGAGCCCCCTGGGACCCCTGCGGTTCCGATGGCGGTCAACACCGCCAGGAGCACCACGACCACCTGGGTGCCGAGCGAGAGATGGACCCCGAACACCTGCGCCAGGAACAGCACGGTGGCGCCCTCGTACAGCGAGGTCCCGTTCATGTTCATCGTCGCGCCCAGCGGCAGCACGAAGCCGCCGATCTCCCTCGGGATCCCCAGGTTCTCCTCGCTCGTCTGAAGCGTCGTCGGCAGTGTGGCGTTGCTCGATGAGGTGGAGAACGCCGTGATCATGACGATGCGGATCTTCCGGAAGAACTCCAGCGGAGGGTACTTGGAGACGAGCACGAGGATCAGCGAGTAGCCGAGGAACTGGAAGATCGCGAGCCCACCGACGACCGTGAGGACGTACTGCAGCAGGTTGATGAGGAGGTGGAACCCGAAGCGCGCGGTGACGCTGAAGATCAAGCAGAAGACGCCGATCGGTGCCACCTTCATCACCAGGTGGATGATCGCCACCGTGATGTGTCCGAGGCTTTCGAGGAACTTGACCATCGGCTCCGCGCGCTCCGCCGAGATCGCGGTGATCGCCACCCCGATCATCAGGGCGAAGAAGATGATCGCCAGCATGTCGCCGCTGGCAGCCGCCTGCACCGGGTTGCGCGGCACGATCTTGACCAGCAGGTCGATGCCGAACGCTCCCTCCGACAGCCCCATCGCGCCCGCGGTCTGCCCCTTGTAGGTCTCCATCAGACGGGCCTTGACCGCAGGGTCGAGGCTGCGCCCCGGGTGGAAGAAGTTCATCAGGGTAAGCCCGAGGATGGCCGACGTCGCTGTCAAGCAGAGAAAGCTCACGATCGTGATGATGCCGATTCGGCCGAGGCGCCTGAGGCTCCCCAACCCGGCGACCCCGAGCGAGAGCGTGGAGATGATCAGCGGGATCACGATCATGATCAGGGCGGAGAGCCACATCTTGCCGACCGGCTCCGTGACGAGGGAGACCACGCGCTGGGTCACGGGGCCGCCCCCCGTCAGCAGGTTGACCGTGACGCCCGTGACGGCGCCCGCGAGGAGACCGAGCAGGATCTTGGTGTGGAGCTTCATGGCGGTCTTGCCTCTCCCTGTGATCGCTGGCCAACGGCGGCGCTCGGGACCGTGATCGACGCGGCGATGCTACGACGCGGGCCCACAAGGGTCAACCCGCTGCTGCACGCCCTCGTCGCGCCCGAACGGCATGGGCCCCGGCTCCAACCGCCGGGGCCCTGCCTTACGTCGCTGCACGGGTTACTTCTTGGACTTCTCCGGCGCTGAGCGGTCGAGCAGGAACGAGATCGTGACCGTCGTGAACACCGCAACAGGTTTGCCGCTTGCCGTGCGTGCCGGTTCGTAGCGCCACTGCCTCACCGCGTCCATCGCCGCCTGCGTGAGCCCCATCGGCTCCGACCGAACTGGTTGGATCTCCTGCACGCTGCCGTCGGTTCCGATAGTGCACCCCAGCATCACCACGCCGTCGATGCCGGCCTTGCGCGCCTGCTCGGGGAAGACGGGCGTTACCTTGGACGCGATCTTGGGAGGTGTGATCTCCCCCGTGTCTCCCTCCGCCTTCGGCACAGGCGCCCGAAAAGGCTTGAGCGGCTCGACGGTGAGGAAGAAGTAGGGAGCCGCGGCGCCGTCCCGGCTGCCGACGATCCCGCGTTCGCCGCGTGGGATGGTGATCCTGGGCTCCGAGACGACTTTGCCGCGCTCGCTGATGCACACGCCGTACGTCGCTTGCTTCGCATCAAAGCCCAGCAGCGTGGCGCGGATCTCGAGATCTCCCACAACCGCAGGCACCTCGACCTCCTGCTCCGCCGCCAGGGTCCTGGCGAACGATGAGGCAAGCGAGACCTCGCCCAGCCGGTACGCCTCCTTGAGCTTGCCCATCACCTGGAGCACGTCGGTGGCATCCTGCTCCGGGCTCTTACCGAGCATCACCACGGTGCCGGGCACGATCAGAACGGACACGCCTCCGGACTCGGCTACCGCCGGCTTGCCGACGAGCACCCTGAACACCGTAAAGACGCCCTCCTTCTCCTCGGCCGTAGCGGTGAATGGGCAAGCGGCGATCGAGATCGTAACGAGGATCAGCAGGCCAAGTCTCATTTTCGTGGTCACGACACACCTCCCTTCGCCGAGCCGTTCGGGCCCAGCACGAAGTACACCGTGGTGCGCGAGTCCAGCACCCACACAACCACGTTCGGGTCTACCGGCGGTGGGAAGCTGCCGCGTGCCACCGCCGCGCTCTCCCGTGCCGGCCCCGGTGCCCCCACCCAGGTCACGATCACCAGAACGATCACGAGCGCCGCGCTGGCGGCCAGCCGCAGCCAGGGGATCGGCTGGCGCGCCAGCGACAGCCGGGCGGTCACGCGCTGGCGGGCGGCCGACGCTGGGGTGCGCGGCGGCCGGGCGCCCCAGGCGCGCAGCTCGTCCTCAAACCTCGAAAGCTCGTCGTTGAGATCCGGGTCTTTCATGACTTTCCTCCTTGGAGCAGCCGGGCGATGCTCTCCCGCGCCCGCCTGCGGTGCGCCCGCACCGAGGCCGGGGTGATCGCCAGCAGGGGCGCGATCTCCGCGTCGGTCATCCCCTCGACCACCGTGAGGTGTAGCACCGCGCGCTGCCGGGGCGCCAGGCGCGAGAGGAGCTGCCAGGCGCTCAGCGATGCCGCCGGGTCGCAGCCGATGGCTGCTTCCGGGACCGCATCCAGCGACACCCGGCCGCGCTGCCGTCGGTTCGCCCGCAGGCAGCGCCGGAACACGATCCGGCTCACCCAGGCGTCGAAGCGGTCGGGGTCCGCGAGGCTCCCGAGCCGACCCCAGGCGGCCACCAGGCCATCCTGGACCGCGTCCTCGGCCTCCAACTCCCCCACCACCGAGCGCGCCAGGCGCACGAGGCGGTGCCAGCTGCGCTCGGCCAGGAGGCCGAACGCCTCCCGGTCCCCGCCGCGCGCCGCCCGCACCAGATCGCCTGTCGCGTCGTCCACGCTCATAAGAGGCACCGGTTCCCCCGTTTCGTGTACATGCTGCATCGGGGAACGTCTCACGAGCGTGGTCAGCGCAGGAGCTCGGGGTGGACCACCCCCTCGGCCACCCACTCGGCGGGGCCCGAGAGGCGCGAGGGGCAGGCAGGTGGGGAGCCCTCGGGCTCCACCAGCAGAACCCGTCCCGAGGCCGTGTGCACGCTGGCCGGCGCCGGGACCCATCCCTCGGCGAGCGCCACGAGGGCGGCGGCCACGTCACCGGACCCGCAGGAGAGGGTCTCCCCCTCCACGCCGCGCTCCCACGAGCGCACCGCGAGCATGCCGTCCTCCACCTGTACGAAGTTGACGTTGGTGCCACCCTCGCCGAGATCGGGGTGACCGCGCAAGGCCGGCCCTACCGGCTCCAGGCTGCGCCGCCAGAAGTCGGGCCACGCCACCCGCACCACCAGTTGTGGCACCCCGACCACCAGGTAGCGGACGGCCACCGTCCAATCGGCAACGGCCAACTGAAGCCAGGGACGCAGGTCGGTTGGGGCAGGCAGGCGCAGCGTCACCTGCTCCCCCTCCACTGCCGCCGGGATCGCCGCGTACCCGGTCGCCAGCACCATCTCCCGCCACCCCCAGCGCTCGGCGGCAAAGCGAGCGGCACACCGGGTGGCGTTGGCGCAGAACGCCGCTTCCGAACCGTCGGCGTTCCAGTAGACCACCCGCGCCTCCCTCTCCCCTTCCGGCTGCAGGAGCAGCACACCGTCGGCGCCGAGGCCGAAGCGGCGGTGGCACAGGCGCGAGACGAGAGTCGGCAGGGCGTCCGCGAGGGACGGGTCGGAGCCCCCGTCGAACAGCAGGAAGTCGTTCCCGGCCCCGTGCACCTTGGCGAAGTTCACGTGCCCGTCCGCACCTTGCAGTAGACCGCGTCCGACTGGTTGCCCGCCGCATCCACCGCCTTCACCGCGTACTCGACCTCACCCGACGGCGGGGCGGTGTCGGTGTATTCGGTGACCTGAAACTTTTCCTCGAGGTGATCCCAGCCGCCCTCACCCTGGCGGCGGAAGATCTTGTACGTGACCTTGGGCTCCGGTGATGCCTCCCAGCGCAGCTGCACCTGGCCCGGCTCGGGTAGGCAGATGAACGAGGTCACGGGCGCAGGCGGGTAGATGTCCGGGTACGGCACCTCCACCTCCTGGCTCGGTGGGCTCGCCGCAAACTTGAGGTACGACCGCACCCGGTAGTTCCAGGCTTGGCCCTGCTCCGCCGTGGTGTCGAGGTACGACGGCTTCTCGATCCCGATCGCCGAGACGGCCTCCCACGGTGCGGCCGTAGATCCCCGCCGCTCCACCACGTAGCCGAAGCCCGGAACCTCGCCCCACGAGAGAGCGATCCCGCCCACCTGTGGCTCGGCCACAACCCCGGTCGGGGTGGGCGGCACCGGCCGCGGCTGCCAGCTCACGATGTTGGAGAGCGCCGAGGGCGTGCCGTCCTCGCGGCGCGAGCGCACCGCGTACCAGAGCGACGGCAGCGAGGTGCCTGTCGGCATCTCCGGCAGCTTGTCGCGGTAGGTGAGGGAGCTGCCGCGGGTAGCGCCCTGCAGCGACGTTTCCTCCAGCCGTGCCGCCAGCTTCCCGCGCCCGAGCATGAGCTGGCGCCGGAGATCTTCCCCCTGCGGCCCTGAGCCGACCTGCTCCTGGCCCGGCGGCACCTCCAGGCGCCACACCTCCACCCGCGCGAGGTCGGTCAGTTGTTGGCCCCCGCGGGTCAGCTGCGGGTAGGCCCAGGTGAGCACCACTTCCGCTCCATCCTGGTACGCCCACAGGTTGGTGGTGGTCTCCGGAACCTCGACGATCGGCGGCAGCGGCGGCGCCTTGCGCCCGCACGCGGCGAGGGCCACAATACCGACCGCGAGCAGCAGGTGCCATGGCGGTCGCATCGGCGATCACTCTAGCAAAGAAGGCCTCAGGGAAGAGGCACGCCGAAGCGCTTTCCCGCCCAGGTTCGGCCCTCAGGCCTCGCGCCGCCTGACTCGTGCCTACAAGACGTAGCGGGCAAGATCCTCACGCTCCAGGAGCGGGGCGAGCGCCTCACGCACCTTTCCGGCGTCGACCACCACGTGGCTCCCGCTGCACTCGGGCGCGGTGAACGAGATCTCTTCCAACACGCGCTCGAGTACCGTGGTGAGCCGGCGTGCCCCGATGTTCTCGCCGCTGCGGTTCAGGTCGGCGGCGATCCGGGCCAGCTCGCCCACCCCATCCGGCGTGACCTCCAGCTCCACGCCCTCGGCGGCGAGCAGGGCCTGGTGTTGCTTGACGAGCGCGTGCTCGGGCTCGGTCAGGATCCTGACCAGGTCGGCTTCCGAGAGCGCCTCCAACTGCACGCGTACCGGGAAGCGCCCCTGCATCTCCGGGATGAGATCGGAGGGCTTGGCGACGTGGAAGGCGCCGGCGGCGATGAACAGGACGTGGTCGGTGGTTACCGGGCCGTAGCGCGTGTTGACCGTGGTCCCCTCGACGAGCGGCAGGAGGTCGCGCTGCACCCCCTCCCGCGAGACGTCGGGGCCGACGCCGGTACTACCCCCCCGGGAGGCAATCTTGTCGACCTCGTCCAGGAACACGATGCCGCTCTCCTGGGCGCGCTCCACCGCCTCCCGCTCCACCGCCTCGCGGTCCACCAGGCGCTCCACCTCCTCGGCCTCCAGCAGCTTGCGCGCCTCCCTCACCGTCACCTTGCGGTGCTCCCGCCGGGTGAACATGCCCCCGAGGGCGTCCCGCAGGTTCATCTCCAGGCTCTCCATGCCCTGCCCGCCAAACAGGTTCAGGACAGGCATGCGGGTCTGGGCCACCTCGAGCTCGACCTCGCGCTCCTCCAGCGAGCCCTCGCGCAGGAGCCGGCGCAGCGCGCGGCGGGACTCCTCGCGCTCTCCGGTCGGGTCGGGGGGGAGCAGTAGGTCCACGAGGCGCTCCTCGGCCGAACGCTGGGCCACCACCTGCACCGACGCCGCGCGCTCCTCCCGCACGGTGGCCACCGCGGCTTCGACCAGGTCGCGCACGATCGAGTCCACGTCCCGGCCCACGTACCCCACCTCGGTGAACTTGGAAGCCTCCACCTTGACGAACGGGGCATTGGCCAGACGGGCGAGTCGGCGGGCGATCTCGGTCTTGCCGACGCCGGTGGGCCCGATGAGGATGATGTTCGCCGGCATCACTTCCCGCCGCAGCTCCTCCGGAAGCTGCTGCCGCCGCCACCGGTTGCGCAGGGCCACCGCCACCGCGCGTTTGGCGGCCCCCTGTCCCACGATGAATCGGTCCAGCTCGGTGACGATCTCGCGTGGGGTGTACACCGGTGCGGTCACGGTGCCACCTCCACCGTGATGTGGTCGTTGGTGTAAAGATCGATCTCGGAGGCGATGCGCAGCGCCTCGCGGGCGACCTCGGCCGCCTCGAGGTGCGAGTGGGCGATCAGCGCGCGCGCCGCAGCAAGCGCCGCCGGCCCCCCGGAACCGATGGCCAGCACACCGTCGTCGGGCACCACCACCTCCCCCGAGCCGGCGAGCAGCAGGAGGTGATCGCGGTCGGCCACGATCATCATCGCCTCCAGGTGACGCAGGGCGCGATCGGTGCGCCACTCCCGCGCCAGCTCGACCGCGGCACGCTCCAGGTTCCCGGAGTACTCCTCGAACTTGACTTCGAAGCGGGTGAACAGCGCGAGGGCGTCGGCGACCGATCCCGCAAACCCCGCCAGCACCTTCCCCCCACCCAGACGCCGCAGCTTGGTCGCCCCGTGCTTCAAGACGGTGGTGCCAAGCGTGACTTGCCCGTCGCACGCCATCGCGGTGATCCCCTCGCGGCGCACCGCGCAGATCGTCGTGTGGTGCCACTCCTGCCGCATCGGATACCTCCTCGCGAAGGGTAGCAAAAAAGGCCGGCCTGAGATGCGGCCCTTCCCTGTATCCTTGGCAGCCGTGCCTACGGGAGAGCTTGCCGCCCTCGCAACCGCGATGTGCTGGTCAGCGACCGGCCTCTTCTTCGCCGAGGCCGCCCGGCGCATCGGCGCGCTGCGCGTCAACCTACTCCGGTTGCCGCTGGCGCTGGGTCTGCTCTCCCTGGCGCTGGTGGCCACCGGCACCGCGTTCGCGCCGATCGACGCGAGGCGGGCCGTCTACCTCGCCGCCAGCGGGATCGTGGGTCTCGTGATCGGCGACCTCGCTCTTTTCGAGGCGATGCGCCGCATCGGTGCGCGCATTTCCTTCCTGATCATGTCGCTGGCGCCGATCTCCGCTTCGCTCGGTGGCTTGCTGCTGCTGGGCGAGCGCCCGGGGCCGCTGGCGCTGCTCGGGATCGCGGTGACGCTCGGCGGCGTGGTCTGGGTCGTCGGCGAGCCGCGCGAGGGCGAGCCGCTCGGCTCCCGCCAGGCAATCGGAGTGGCTTTCGCCGTCGTGGGCGCGGTCTGCCAGGGTGTCGGTCTGGTGCTGGCCAAGGTGGGAATGGCGGGGGAGGTGCCCGCTCTTGCCGCCACCTGGGTTCGCATGGGCACCGCTACCGGGGTGATCTGGGTCCTCACCGCGCTGACCGGACGGGTCCGCGGCCTGGGCGTGGCGGACGCGACGCGCCGAGCGTGGCTCCCGATCGCCGGCGGCGCCTTCTTCGGACCGTTTCTCGGGGTCTGGCTCTCGCTGGTGGCCGCCCGTCTCACCGACGTGGGGATCGCCGCCACGATCATGGCGACGACCCCCGTGCTGGTGATCCCGATCCTGATGCTCACGGAGCGCTACCGTCCCACCGTGCGGGCGCTGGTCGGCACTGCGGTGACGGTGGCCGGGGTCGCGCTCCTGTTCGCCACCTGAGGCGCTGGGGCCGGGAAGCTCACGCCTTCGGATGGGCCTTGTTGTAGGTCTCCATCAGGTGGGCGAGGTCGAGGTGCGTGTAACGCTGGGTGGTGGAGAGCGACGCGTGGCCCAGCAGCTCCTGGATGGCGCGCAGGTCCATGCCGGCCTCCAGCAGGTGGGTGGCGAAGGCGTGGCGTAGCGTGTGCGGGTGCAGGTGGTGCACGAGCGCAACCCGGCGCACCGCCGCATCCAGGATGCGGCGCAATGAGCGGTCGGAGAGCCTGCCGCCGCGCTGGTTGACGAAGAGAGGCTCCCCGGCGGCCGGGGTGCGGGCTTGCGAGCGCCACGCGGCGCGGTCGGGCAGGTAGCCGCGCAGGGCCTTCTCCGCCTCGCGGCCGAAGGGAACGAGGCGCTCCTTGCCCCCCTTGCCGCGCACCCGGGCCAGGCGGCGTGAGAGGTCCACGTCGTCGAGGTCGAGCCCCACCAGCTCGCCGGCGCGCACCCCGGCCGCGTACAGCAGTTCGAGAGCGGCGCGGTCGCGTCGCCCCGCCGACGTCGCGGGGAGCGCCTCGAGGAACTCGGCGATCTGTGGGGCGGTGACCATCTCGGGGAGCTTCCTGGGGGCCCGCGGCGTGGGTACGACCTTGGCGGGGTTGGCGTCCACGACCCCCTCCCGACCCAGGAAGCGGAAGTACGTCCGCACGGCGGCCAGCGCCCGCTGCGTGGAGATTCTCGCCAGGCGCCGCGAGTGCAGGTGGGCGAGGTAGGCGCGCACCACGTTCGGGCTCACGCCCCGCGGGTCGCGGCAGCCCATCTCGGTGCCTGCAAACTCCGCGAACCGGGCGACCTCGCGCTCGTACGCCCGCAGCGTGTGGGGGGAGAGGTTGCGCTCGTCCCGCAGGTGGGCCGTGAACTCCTCGAGACGCCAGGGCACGACCCATTTTACGCGCTCGCATCCGACAAACCGCGCGGTGGTACCCTCGAACCCAGGGTGCCTGCCAGGACGAGGAGATCCGGCCGCCCGCCGTGGCGCCGCGCGGCGTCGGTGACGGCACTGACCGTGCTGGTCATCGTTCTGCTCCTGTTGGTGCCGGCGCCCGAGCCCGCCGCACCGCACGCCGCCGGCGGGAGACCGTTCGTCTGGCAGCAGGACGAGCGGTGGGAGGCTCTCGAGGCGAGCTTCTTGCGCGCCCGCGCCGTCGGCTGTGAGAGCCTCGCCCCTCGGATCGACGCCATGCTACGCGACGGCCGTCGGCTGCTCGCCACCGCGGCGTCCCGTCGGCTCGAGCCGGAAAGCGCGGTCTTCGACGAGATCGAACGGGCCACATTCGAGCTTGGCCCCATGGTCGGGGCCTGCCCGGGCACGATCCCCGAGTACATCGCCCTCATCACGAGAACGCGGTCGGTGGTCAAGCAGCAGTCGCGCCGTTGGGACATGGGCCACCCAGCCACCCGCGACAGGCTCTACCGCCTGCTTTACGGAGGCCGGGCGGCCGTCGAGGAGGCCATGCTACAGGCCCCGCCCGGCACGGTGCCGGCCCTCATCCGCTGCGAGGACGAGCCGTCGTCCACACCCTCCGCCGAGATCCTGGGCGTGCGGATCCACAGCGGCGACATCCTGGTGTCCCGCGGCGGCGCCCCGACCTCCGCGCTCATCGCGCGGGGGAACGACTACCCCGGCAACTTCTCTCACGTGGCGCTGCTTCATGTGGACGGGCGGACGGGGGCCGCCTCGGTCGTCGAGTCGCACATCGAGAGGGGGGTGGCGGTGGCCACCCTGCCTGAGTACCTGAGGGACGTGAAGCTGCGGGTCATGGTGCTCCGCCTCCGTGCCGACCTCCCGCGGCTCGCCGCCGATCCGGCGCTCCCACACCAGGCGGCCACCGCGGCGACGCACGAGGCGCGGGGCCGCCACATCCCGTACGACTTTTCGATGGACTTCTCGGACCACCACAAGCTCTTCTGCTCGGAGGTGGCGGCCTCCGCGTTCGAGCGGTTTGGCATCACCCTCTGGATGGGCCTCTCGCACATCTCCTCACCCGGGCTCGCCTCCTGGCTCGCGGGGTTCGGGGTCACCCACTTCGAGACGCAGGAGCCGTCCGACCTCGAGTACGACCCGCAGCTTGCCGTGGTGGCCGAGTGGCGCGAGCCGAAGATGCTGCTCGCGGACCACGTGGACAACGCAGCCGTGGATGCCATGCTGGAGGGTGCCGAGCGCGGGGACACCCTCGACTACGCCTGGTTCCTGCTGGCACCGGCGCGCCTGGCCAAGCTCTACAGCTCCGCCCTGAACGCCTTCGGTCTCGTCGGTCCGGTGCCCGAGGGCCTCTCCGCCGCAGGGGCGCTGCGCACACGGCGGTTCATCCAGACGCACGCCCTCCTCCGGGACCGGGTGCTGCGCCTGGCGCAGGAGTTTGACCGCAGCCACGGGTACGTTCCGCCCTACTGGGAGCTAGCGAAGCTGGCGCGGCGAGCCCGCTCGGAGATCAGGAGCGGTGGGGGACTCTGACCGGGCGCGACACGCCAGCAGCTCGTGAAGGAGCGAACACCCCGCGAGGTTCCCTCACGCCGAACGGGGAGCGGGTACCGGCCAGGGGAACGCTTCGCGCCAGCTCCGGATCGTCCCCAGCGCAGCCGTCACGGCGGCTTTGCGCCGCGCCGATTTCTCCCGCGGCAGCTCCCCCGGCGGATCCAACATCAGGCCCCAGGAGGCGTTCGCGGGCTGGAAGCGGTGCGGAGGGCGCTCGGTGAGGTGACGCACGAGCCCGCCGTGCGCCGTCCACGCCGGCAGGGTCGGTACCTCGAGGCCGCGCATCTCGGCTGCGACGTAGAGCGCGGCCGCCAGGCCCGTTGCGGCGGACTCCACATACCCCTCCACGCCGGTGAGCTGTCCCGCCAGGCGCAGCGACGGTCGCACCTTCACGCGCAACTGCGCGTCCACGTGTCTGGGTGCGCAGATGAACGTATTGCGGTGGATCATCCCGAGCCGAGCGAAGCGGGCGTGCTCGAGGCCCGGGATGAGGCGGAGCACCTGCTGCTGTGCACCGAACGTCATGCGGGTCTGGAAGCCGACCAGGTTCCAGTGCGCCGCCGCCAGGTCGTCCTGCCGCAGCTGGACCACCGCGTACGGGATCCGGCCGGTTCGCGGGTCCGGCAGCCCCACCGGCTTCATCGGCCCGTAGCGAAGCGTGTCCACCCCGCGCTCCGCCATCACCTCGATCGGCAGGCACCCCTCGAAATAGGGGATCTCACGCTCGAACTCCTTGGTGGGGACTTTCTCCGCCGAGCGCAGGGCCTGGACGAACGCGACGTACTCCCCGTGCCCCAGCTGAGCGTTGAGGTAGTCATCGCCGCCCCCTTTGCCGTAGCGGGAGGCGCGGTAGAGACGGTCCATTTCCAGCGAGTCGGCGGCGACCACCGGCGCGATCGCGTCGAAGAACGAGAGCGAGCCCTCGCCGAGCAGCGCGCTGAGCGAGGACTGCAGGGCCTCGGAGGTGAGCGGCCCGGTGGCGACGATCGCGGGCCCCGCAGGCAATTCCCGCACCTCCTCCCGCACCACGGTCACGAGCGGATGCGAGGCCACCGCGTCCTGTACGCCGGCGGCGAAGAGGTCGCGGTCCACCGCCAGCGCGTCGCCCGCGGGCAGTGCCGCCGCCCGCGCCGCAGCGACGATCAGTGAGCCCATCGCCTCCATCTCGCGCTTGAGCAGCCCCACAGCGTTCTCGGGGTTGTCGGAGCGCAGCGAGTTGGAGCACACGAGCTCCGCAAGGTTTCCGGTGCGGTGGGCCGGTGTGGTAGTCGAGGGGCGCATCTCGAAGAGACGCACCGGAACGCCGGCGCAGGCCAGCTGCCAGGCCGCCTCGCACCCGGCGAGGCCGCCCCCGATCACGTCCACGACATCGGTCATGCCTTCTCGGCGGTCTCCGCGGGGCCGCGGAACCCGCAGCCCTCGCGGGCGCACACCCACTCCACGCCGCGCCGCACCGTCTTCTTTTCTATTACAAAAGGCGCGCCGCACGACGGGCAGGCGTGGGCCACCGGCTTGGCGGGGAGCGTGAAGCTGCACTTGGGGTAGCGGTTGCACCCCCAGAAGCCGCGCCCGCGACGTGAACGTTTCTCGACCAGCTCACCCTCGCCGCACGACGGGCACGCCACACCCGAGGGCGTGTTGGGACTCGCCGTGCCGGTGACCAGCTTGCGGATGCCCTTGCACTCGGGGTAGCGCGAGCAGGCCCAGAACTGCCCGAAGCGGGACCTCTTGAGCACCATCGCGGCGCCGCACTCCGGACAGGCGGGGGGTTCCTCGGTGACCCCGGGCGGGCCCGGCTCCCGCGTGGTCTTGCACGTCGGGTAGTTGGAGCACGCCAGGTACTCGCCGTATCGCCCGAAGCGCAGCACCATCGGGGCGCCGCAGGTCGGGCACGTCTCCTTGGTCTCCACCCCCTGGCCCTTCACGGAGGTCATCTCGACCTTGGCGCGCTCCAGATCATCCGTGAACGTCGCCCAGAACTTGGCGAGGGCGGCTCGCCAGTCAAGCTTTCCCTCGGCGATCTCGTCGAGCTGCTCCTCCATGCGGGCGGTGTAGCTCTCGTTGATGAGATCCCCGAAAGAGGCCGTGAGCAGCCGGTTGACCAGCTTGCCCAGCTCCGTGGGGAAGAACATCCCCTTCTGGCGCGCCACGTAGGAGCGGTCGGAGAGCGTCGCGATGATCTGCGCGTACGTGGACGGACGGCCGATGCCGTTCTCCTCCAGCGCCTTCACCAGCGTGGACTCGGTGAACCGCGGCGGCGGCTGGGTGAACTTCTGCGTCGAGGAGAGCTCCTCGAGGGTGAGCGTCTCCCCCTCGGTGAGCACCGGCAGCCTCTTCGCGGTGGGCTCCTCTTCCTCCTGCTCTTGGGGCGGCTTCTGCTCCGGCACCTCCTCCTCGCGGTAGACCCACAGGTAGCCGGCATCCACCTCCACCTCACCCCGAGCCTTGAAGCCGTAGCGCCCGGCCTCCACCAGTACGTCGGTGACGTCGAAGAGGGCGGGCGTCATCTGGGATGCCACGAACCGCTGCCAGATCAGCGTGTACAGCTTCAGCTCGTCGGCAGAGAGGACGCGCGCCATTTCCTCCGGTGTCCGGGCCGGGTCGGTTGGGCGAATCGCCTCGTGAGCGTCCTGAGCCGCCGCGCGGTTCTTGAAGAAGTTGGGCTTGTCGGGGAGGAACGCGTTGCCGTACACCTCGGCGATCAGCTCACGGGCCGCAGCTACGGCTTCCGCCGCCACCCGCACCGAGTCCGTGCGCATGTAGGTGATGAGGCCCACCCGCTCCCCGCCTCCAAGGTTCACGCCTTCGTAGAGCTTCTGCGCCAGTTGCATGGTCTTGCGGACCGGGAAGTGGTGCCGTTTGTAGGCGGCCTGCTGCAGCTTGGCGGTCACGAACGGTGGCGCCGCCCTCTGCTGGCGCCGCCGCTTGGTGACCTTGGCGACGACGAAGCGCTCGCGCTCCACCTCGGCCTTCACCGCCGCGGCGGTTTCGCCGTCGTGCACGAGCAGCTTCTTGCCGTCACGCTGCGCGAGGCGCGCGATGAACGAGGGGGGTTGCCCGGCTGCGAGCCGCGCGTCCAGGTGCCAGTACTCCTCGGCGATGAACGCCTCGATCTCCGCCTCGCGGTCGCAGATCATCTTCAGCGCCACCGACTGGACCCGTCCCGCGGAGAGGCCGCGCTTGACTTTGTCCCAGAGCAGCGGGGATAGCTTGTACCCGACCAGACGGTCCAGCACCCGCCTCGCCTGCTGGGAGTCGATGAGGTGGTGGTCGAGGGGGCGCGGGTGCGCGATCGCCTCCTGCACCGCCCGCTTGGTGATCTCGTGGAAGAGCACCCGCTCAACCGGCTTGCCGATCCCGCCCAGCAGCTCGGCGAGGTGCCAGCCGATCGCCTCCCCCTCGCGGTCCGGGTCGGTGGCGATCAACACCCGGGAAGCCTGCCGCGCCGCCTGTTGGATCTCGGCGATCACCTTGCGCTTGGCCGGAAGGGGCTGGTAGACCGGCTCGAAGCCGTGCTCAACGTCAATGCCGAGCTCGTTCTTCGGCAGATCGCGCACGTGCCCCACCGAGGCGACAACGGCATACCCCTTCCCCAGGTAGCGGCCCAGCGTCCGCGCCTTGGCGGGGGACTCCACGATCACCAGCGACTCGTCCACGACTCCTCCGGGGCTGCACTCTAGCAGCGATGTCAAGGGGCGCGGGATCGGCCGATGCCGCTCTCGTCCCTCGTTGAGGACACAACGTGTCCCCTGCATGTGCGCACCCACGCTACTCACCGGTGGCTGGAAGCTGCTCGGCTTGCCCACGATTGGCACACGGTTTGCTCACCCGCAACCGTGCAGCAGCCGCCGTCGGGCTGCCGGGAGGAACCATGAGAGTCGCACGGTTTGTGACAGCGCTCGCCGCGCCGCTAGCGTTGGCGACGACGATCGCCTGCTCCACCGCCACACCCACCGGAACGCCTGGCGTGGACGGCATCGGGAAAACGATGCTCCGCTACCGCGGCCCGGAGCTCGACATCATCATCAGCTACGGCTTCGCAAACGCCAACCCCGGTGATGAGTGGCTCTTCCTCGACACGTCCATCACGGGCAACACCGGGACATCGGTGGAGATCAACCGGAAGAAGATCGCGATCCGCACCCCCACGGACGAGATCATCCCGCTCGCGACCCAGCAGGAGTTCGGGGCCGCATACCCGAAGCTCGCTGCGAGCCTCGCGAGGGCCGATGTGGCCAGCCAGCCGATGGCCACCTACCCCGGCCGTGTCGAGGAGCCGCTCGACCTTCTCGTGCCCCCGGGATCCGGCCTCGCCAAGGAGTCGGTCTGGGTGAACCAGCGAAACGTGGCGGTCGGGCGCCTCTACTTCGAGATCCCGACAGGGGTGCAGGCGGGGCCCTACGAGCTGCGCATCGACCTGGAGGAAACCAAGATCCGGATCCCCTTCCGCCTCGGGCCGGAGCGCTAGGAGTCCGGGTTGACGTGGGACCTGCGGTAGCTGCCATCCGCCTGCCTCACCACACGGCCGCCGAGCTCGAGTGCGACAAGCGCCTCCAGAACCTGCGCCACCGGCAGCCTGCTTTCGGCCGCCAGGCGGTCCACGGTGACGGACTCCCCGGGCCTGATGAGCGCGAGCAGGGGTGGCTCCTCCTCCGCTCCCGCACCCGACGGCCGTGGGGGCAACCCCAGAGCGGCCAGCACGTCGTCGGCGGTGAGCACCGGCGCCGCACCCGCACGCAGCAGGCCGTTGGGGCCGGCCGACAAGCGCGAGAACACGGAGCCGGGGACGGCCATCACCTCGCGCCCCTCCTCGAGCGCCAGGCGCGCCGTAATCAGCGCCCCGGAGCGCTCGTCCGCCTCGACCACGACCACCGCCTCGCAGAGGCCGGCGATGATCCGGTTGCGCTCCGGGAAATGGTGCGCGAGCGGGGCGGACCCCGGCGGGTACTCGGTCGCCAGGCAACCGTGGGTGGCGATCTCCTCGGCCAACCCCTCGTGCTCCGGAGGGTAGACCCGATCCGGGCCTGCACCCCAGACGGCAGCGGTCGGTCCGCCAGCGGCGAGCGCCCCGCGGTGCGCCGCCGCATCCACCCCCCGCGCCATGCCGGAGATCACCGCCACGCCGGCGCGGGCGAGCTCGCGGCCCAGGTACTCCGCCACCTCGCGGCCATATGCGCTGGCTCGTCGTGCGCCGACCACCGCCACCGCGTGCCCTTCGGGCAGCGACCCGCGGACGAACAGGCCGAGCGGCGGGTCCGCAACCGCGGCAAGGCGCGCGGGAAAACCGGGCTCCCCGGATGCCACGAAGTGCCAGCCGAGCCTGGAGATCTCATCTTCCACTGCGCGGACGCGAGCCTCGAGGGCGGCCCTGATCTCGTCGGCCTGTCGGCCCGGAAGCTCCGGGTCCGCGAGGAAAGCGCGCCCCAGCTCCCGTGCCTTGCGGCTGCCCTCGGGTTGCGCTACCACACAGGCCAAGGCGAGATGCGACGTTGGAGTCCGCTCCTCCGATGGACCTATAATAGCTGCGCGTTTTCGGGGGCGCTATGCGGCTTGGGGTAGCAGTTCTTGGTCTCGCGATCATCTCCGGTGGGTGCGCCAGCAGCAGCAAGCCGGCGGCGCTCACACACGCCGAGATGCAGGAGGGGGTAAAGGCGGCGCAGCGCGCCTACTGGCAGGAAGCGCTCTTCCGCTTCGAGCGCGCGCGCAACCTGGACCCCAAGAACGCGGAGGTCCTCAACAACCTTGCAGTCGCCCTCGAAGCCCTGGGCCGCTACGACGACGCCCTGACGATCTACAAGAACGCCCTCCAGCAGACACCCAAGGACAGGATCATTCGGAAGAACTACGCCCGCTTCGCGGAGTTCTACACCAGCTACGCCAAGGGCGTGAAGCCGAAGGAGGGGTCGGATGCGCCCCGCTAGGCTGGGAATCGCCCTCTGTGTCCTTGCCGCGGGGTGCGGGTCGGTGGTACACGAAGTCCAGCTCTCCCTCCCGGTGCGCTCCAAACTTGCCTTCACCGGCCACGAGAAGCTCTACGTCGGCCCGTTCGTGCGCGAGAGCAAGGGGGACGAGAAGGCGCCGGACCTCTCCTTCGACGTCTCTGCGGAGTTCGAGCGCTACCTCCGCAAGCTGCTCCGCAAGGAGAGCAAGTTCGTTCTGATCCCCGCAGTCCAGGGAGTGCGCCCGCCGACCTCAGACCCGCTTCGCCTGACGAAGAGCGCCGATTTCTGGCGCGAGCTTGGCACCCAGACCGGCGCGGACTACGTTGTAGCCGGCTCCATCGACTTCGAGGTGCAGGACCGCACCGCCTACAAGATGGAGCCGTACGAATCCCCCGTCACCGGCATGACGTACTACCGCCAGGTACTGGTCGAGCAGACAGGTTTCACCTACGACATCATGCTCAACGTCTACGACGGCCGCACCGGCGCGCTGGTCTACGAGCAGCCACTCAAGGACTTCCAGGAGAAACCGGAGCGCAACTTCGACGAGTTCACCGGCATGTTCGCCAGCCTCTTCGCGCTGGAGAACCAGATCATCGGCGTCTTCGTACCCCGCAGCGTCAAGACCAAGCGGGTGCTCTTTCTACCCTAGGGAGGGCACCATGAAGGTCCGTCTGATCGTCTCCATCCTGGCGCTTTCGCTCGCGTCGTCAGCGACCGCCCAGAACTTCGGAAAGAACAAGGTCCGCTACGACACGTTCGTGTGGGAGGTCTACCCGACACCGCACTTCCGCATCTCCTTCTACGACCGTGTGCAGCCTTCTCTGCCCAAGCTCGCGTCGTTCGCCGAGAGCGCCTATGACGAGCTCGCCCGCAAGCTCAACTTCCAGGTCGCCGCGCCGATACCCATGATCGCCTACGCCACGCACGCGGAGTTCGAGCAGAACAACGTCATCCTCCAGTTCATCCCGGAGGGCGTCGGCGCGTTCGCGGTGCCGGCCCGCAACCGCATGGTGCTGCCGGTGGACATGCCCGACGAGGAGCTCCAGAAGCTCATCCAGCACGAACTCACGCACATCTTCCAGTTCGAGATCATGTACCAGGGCAGCCTCGGCAAGGCGCTCGCCAGCAGTCCCTCCCAGTGGTTCATGGAGGGGATGGCGTCGTACTTCGGCAACGACGAGGACGCCATGGCGAGGGCGATCATGCGCGATGCGGTCGCCTCCGACCGCGTGCCCTCGGTCATGAGTGACGTCCAGGGTTACGCGGCGTACCGCTTCGGGCACATGGTGTTCCAGTTCGTCGAGGCGGAGTGGGGCCCGGAGGGGCTGCGCGACTTCATCTTCGAGTTCCGCAACACCCTCGGCAGCGGAATGGCGAAGACCTTCAAGAGGGCTTTCGACATCGAGCCCGAGGAGTTCGACGCCCGCTTCCGGGCCTGGCTGCGGAAGTACTACCAGCCGGCCATCGGCACGCGCGCCGACCCCCGCGAGTTCGGCCCGGAGTTCCGGATCTCCGGCCCGCAGGGGATGCGGTCCTACGAGACTTCCCCCGTTCCGTCCCCATCGGGGGATCTGATCGCTGCCTTCTCCACGTACAGGGAAGACATCGACATCGTGCTGCTCGGGGTCCCCGACCGGGCACGCTTTCGCACCCTCACCCCAAAGGAGACAACCAGCTATCAGTACCTCATCGCCCAGATGCTCACGGTCGGCCCCGACCGCGGGCGCGACCTGGCATTCTCGCCCACGGGCGACCTCGTCGCCGCCTTCGCCCGCCACGAGCGCGGCCGCATGCTCGTGTTCTTCAACGCCCTCAGCGGCGGGATGGAGCGCACCATCCAGATCCCGGTGGATCAGCCCATGGAGCCCGCCTACTCCCCCGACGGCAAGACCGTCGCCTTCCACGCGATTACGGGCGGCCACGCCGACATCTACCTGCTGGATCTCCCGACCGAGAAGATCACGAACCTCACCAGCGACGATGCCTACGACTCTGCCCCGGTGTTCACACCCGACGGGACGCACATCGTGTACAGCTCCCAGAGCGCGGAGGACGCCAAGCTCTTCGAAATCTCCCTCGCCGACCCCAAGCAGCGCCGCCAGCTCACGTTCGGCCCCGGCAACGACGACGGAGCCTCCTTTTCCCGTGACGGCATGCGCCTCTATTTCGCCTCCGACCGCGACGGCGACATCTACGACATCTACATGCTCGACCTGGAGACCCAGGCGCTCACTCGCCTCACTGAGGTGATCGGCGCCGCCATCAGCCCGGTCGCGGTGCCCACCCGGGACGGCGAGCGGGTCATCTATCAGGCCTACACCAAGGGCCACTACTGGCTGTACGAGACCGACCCCACTCAGGGCAAGCCGGCGGGCAAGGAGGTGGCTCCGCAGCAGGTGAAGGAGCGCGAGCCCTACGTGCCGGCCGTGACCGTGACCATCAACAAGGACAAGATCGAGAAGGTAAAGAGTCGGAAGTTGTTCGTCGACGACGCCCAGGTGATGGTCGGCGTCAGCAGCGACAACACGCTGATCTCCCAGACCTACCTGTCGTTCGCCGACCAGTACGGCGACCGACGGTTCAACCTGTTGCTGGAGTCGGTGAGCAACTACACCAACTTCCAGCTCACCTACTTCGATCTCTCCAAGCGCCTCGCATGGGGAGCCACGATCTTCGACAACCGGTCGTACTACGTCTACGGGGCAACGCTCGAGGGCAGCGTCCAGAGGCAACGGCTGTACCGCGAGACCGGCGGCGCCGCATTCGCGCAGTACCCGCTCTCCCTGTACCATCGCGTCGAGGGCGCCGTCGGTTACGTCGACCGGAGTGCGGACTACCCGGTCGCGACCCCTTTCGGGGTTGCGTTCGTGAGCGTCAGGGAAAAGGTCCCGTTCGTGCAGGCTTCGTTCACCGGGGACACTACGTTCTGGCAGAACCACGGACCGCACGGAGGCAGGCGCTACCGGTTGAGCCTCAGCAACGCCTTCAGCGCGAGCGGCGGCGGCACGCTCTCACGGGACCTCATCTTCGACGGACGTCAGTACCTCCCGCTGTCCCGCCGCAACGAGCTCGCGCTGCGCCTGTGGGCCGCCTTCGCAAACGGCAGCCAGCCCAGCATCTTCTACTTCGGCGGCTTGGACACGATGGCGGGCTTCCCCTACAACTCCATCGCCGGCAACCGAGCCGCCTACCTGAACCTTGAGTGGCGATTCCCGCTCGTCGACGAGCTCATCCTGCCCTGGTTGCGTATATCCGACGTGCGCGGGCGTATCTTCCTGGACGTGGGCGGCGCGTACTTCGACGCCCCGACCTTCCACCAGGACTTCACCTGCTACAAGAACGGCCAGCTGCAGGATTGCGTCTCCTCCTACGGTTGGGGATTCTCGCTGTACCTGCTCGGGCTGCCCGTGAACTGGGACTTCACCAAGGTGTGGAACTTCAAGAACACCCTGAGCAGGGGCGCCCAGACATCGTTCTGGGTCGGGTTCCAGTTCTAGCCGAGCACGCTGCCGATACATCCGCTCGCCGGATCGGGCCCGCCTCGACCCACAGCCGACCTCTCACCGCGCACCCGGGCCCTCCGCCGCGTGGCGCATTTGCGCCTCCCAGGAAACAGCGTACCGGCCCCCGAGCACCACCAGCTCACGGTGGGTGCCGGACTCGAGGATGCGCCCGGCGTGCATCACGTGGATCACGTCCGCCCGCATCGCGGTGGTGAATCGGTGGGTGATGACGAGCGCGGTCCTCCCCTCCGCCAGCGCACGGAAGCGGCTCATCCAGTCGTTCTCGGCCCACGAGTCCATCGCGCTGGTCGGCTCGTCGAGCAGGATTACGGGAGCCTGGCGGTAGAACGCTCGCGCCAGCGCAACCCGTTGCCACTCCCCCACGGACATGTCGGCGCCTCCCTCGAACCACTTCCCGAGGAGGGTGTGATGGCCCTGGGGAAGGCGTGATGCGGCCTCGTCGGCACCCGCCGCCCGCGCGGCGGCGCCGATGCCCTCCGCGCCGCCGTCCGCAGTGAGGTCTCCGAGCGCGATGTTCTCGGCAAAGGTCGCGTTGAAGCGCACCGGTTGCTGGAAGAGCACCGAAAACTGGCGGCGCAGGTCGGCCAGTGAGAGGGCGCGGATGTCCACGCCGTCCAACTCGATCGTGCCCTCCTGCGGGTCGTACAGCCGGCACAGCAGCTTGATTAGGGTGCTCTTTCCGGCGCCGTTCTCGCCCACCACCGCGACCACCTTCCCGACCGGGATGTCGAGGGTGAAGGCGCGCAGCACGGCACGCCGGCTTCCCGGGTAGGTGAAGCTCACACCGGCGAAACGGATGCCTTTCGTGAGAGGGGTCGGGGTCGGAAGGGCAGGCGTGCGCTCCACCACCCTCGGCTCAAGCGCGAGGAAGGCGAACAGCCCGCCGAGGAAGAGGCTGTTGGCATAGATCTGGCCAACGGTCTCGAGCAGGGTCCGGAGCAGGCGCTGCCCCTGGGTGAATGCCTGGTAGAACATCGCGACGTCCCCGAGGCTGAAGGCGCCATGAAGGGCGCGCCACACCACCCAACCCAGGGTCACGCCGCCGAGCACGAAGGCAACGGCCGCGGCACCGAGGCCGGCGGCCCCCTCGAACCGCGCGAGCTCGATACGCTCCCTCCGCAACCGCGCACGCACCGCGCCGAAGAGCCTCTGAAAGTGGGGCCCGAGCTCGAACAGGCGCACCTCGGGTGCGTTCTCCAGGCTGGTCAGAACCCAGTCGTAGTAGTTCGCCCGGCGCTCGTCAGGTGTGGTGCGCACACGCCACTCGTGGTGACGGACCACGGACCGCATCACTACCCAGAGGGCCGGAAGCGTGCTGGCCGCCAGTGCCATCGGGACCCACACGCCGAAGCGCACCAGCACCACCAGCATCGCTACCAGGGTGAGGGTGTTCTGCAT
>Ga0315281_10003128_pt1 | contig 24325 bp, 21 predicted proteins | sample YL17G07_0_MG_FD_204540 | JGI IMG/M metagenome (GOLD analysis project Ga0315281, IMG submission 204540) | Sediment microbial communities from Yellowstone Lake, YNP, Wyoming, USA - YL17G07_0 | ecosystem: Environmental > Aquatic > Freshwater > Lake > Sediment | place: USA: Wyoming | collected... | reverse complement strand
AAAAATATCCCACGGCTATGCTCGCGACGACTATCGGCAAGAGCAAAAACAGCTCCCACATTCCGCTTGTGTTGGGCCGCGACATTCGGGGCAACGCCCAAATTATGCATACGAACACCAGCCACCCCGTCGGTATCGCAAGAAACACCATGAAGAAAGCCGCCGTATGGTTGTTAAGCAACGGGGAGAGCCAAAGCCCGGCCAGAAACCCGACAACCACGCTTGGTATGGCCGCCATCAACTCGATAACCGGCTTCACCACACTACGAATCTTGGACGGGGCGATTTGTGAAAGATACACCGCGCCGAAAATGGCTATCGGAATGGAAAATATCAGCGCGTAAAAAGTCCCCTTTAGCGTCCCGAAAATAAGAGGGACGAGCGAGAACTTCGGCTCAAAATCGTCCGTTCCGCCGCTGGACTGCCAAACATATTCCGGGCGGGCGTATCCCTCGTACCATACTTTGGAAAAAAGGGTTCCGGTTGTTATCTCGGGGTGCTTCTCGTCCAGCGCGTAGTTGTATAGCATGCCCCCGTCGCCAAGCGCCATAAGCCCGTTCGACTTTGGCGTGAACACGCCCAGGACCGGTCTTTGCCCCGGCTTCCAAACGTTAAACGTCCTGCCGGAGGTCGAATAATGGTACGCCATGTTCCCGTCGGCGGAGAATGTCGCAAACCCCAAGTTTCTCGGGGAGACGGCTATTGTCTCCACTTTTTTCGAGTGCGAACCGAACGAACGAATTTTAAGAAGTTTTTTCCCGGCCGCGCTCAACGCCAGTGATTTATCAAGCCGTTTCTTCTCGCCGTAACCTACGTCGGCCAGCTCTAGCTCTTCCCCCGCTTTTATGTCCAGACCGTTTTCAATCGACGCGGTTTTCGACCCGTTGTTTTTTATCCTTACGTGGCGCACGTCGAACCATTCCGAAACTGAGCCTTTCGCGTCCCCCATTATCAGCGCCTCGCCACCTATCAAAAACGAAAGCGCGGTGATTGCGGCGTCAGAGGCCCCGACCTTCCCCTTAAGCGCCCAACTCTCGCCGTCCTTTACGAAGGATAAAATCATTCCGCTCTCGGAACCCGCCAAAACCGACGGTCCTTGTGAGCTTGTGGCCATCGACGTTACATTCTCACCAAAGACGTCAAGACTCGTTACCTTCGGGTTGAATTCGTTCGCCGGTTTCTCCGCCGCGTCTGATTGGCGGTAAACAACGATAGCAAGGCCGGATTTTTTTGAAAAACCGGCTATTGTCACGTTGCCTTCGTCATCCACATATCCCGTCACGGCGGTTATCGGGCCGCCGGCAGAATCAAGTTTCAAAAGAGGGCCGTACTCGACCGACGGTTCCAAGACGCGCTTTTTAGCTTGGTATTTAGACCTGTATTTTATCTCCGCGCTCCCTATATATCCGTCCCCCAGCCCGAATGCTATCCAGTTCCTCCTTGCCATGCGAGAGGATGAAACTATCGTGTCTTTCATCAACGGGTTGTTAAATGATTTTATTTTCTGCCCGGTCTCAAGGGAGAGGATGTCCACGCCGCCCTTGTCGTCCAGTCTGAAGGCCGTCTCCTTATACTCGTCCGTCCCTATCGCCGCGGCCGTGGCGGACGACAGACGCTTGGACAGCGCCCACTCGCCAGATTTGCTTATGGTCGGCGGCTGAAAAAGGGGGAAGGTTTCATAAAGAATGAAAACCAATATACCGATGACGGAAAAAATGACGGTGGCGCCGCCGAGAGTTATCGCTCTTCGCGCCCAAGCGTCAACACTGGCCACTGTCCTGTCGTGTTTGCTCTGACTCATTTCATCAACACCCTATTCAACCGTCATAAATTGTCGTAGAAAATTATACGTCAAAAAAAAGCGCCCCGCCTGTTCAAAATCTAGGCGGGACGCCGACACGAACTATTTAATTTTTGCCAGCTCGTCTTTGGCGTCTTTTCCGAGCATCGGCATAAAACCGTCCTTTATGACGACTTCCTGTCCCTCTTTGCTGTAAATGAATTTTATGAACTCCTTCACTATCGGCTCCATTCCTTTCTGCGGGTCTTTTGCCACGTAAAGGTTAAGGAAACGGGAAAGCGGGTATTTTCCTGCGTAAACGTTTTCCGGCGCGGTGGAGAAGGCCTCCTCGCCGTCCTTGGCGGATATGGATATCATCTTCACACCGGAGGTCAGATAACCCATGCCGCTGTACCCTATCGCGTATTTGTCCTCGCTCACCCCTTGGACGACGGCGGCGGAGCCGGGCTGTTCCTTAACTTGGTCCTTGTAGTCCCCTTTGTCGAGCGTGTGCTCCTTGAAATAACCGTACGTGCCGGAGGCCGCGTTCCTGCCGAACATCGTTATAGGCTTACCCGCATAGCCGCCGGTCAATCCGACCATGTCCCAAGTGGTGATGTTTGCGGCCGCGCCGCGCTTCCTCTGCTTTCCGAATATCGCGTCGAGTTGGGATAGCGACATGGCTTTTACCGGATTGTCCTTGTTCACATAAACCGCCAAACCGTCCACAGAGACGCGGAAACGTGTCGGCTTAAACCCGTGCTTCGCCTCGAAATCGTCCATTTCTTTCGGTTTCATTTCCCGCGACATCGGCCCTAGCTGGGAGGAGCCCTCGGTCAGCGCCGGGGGGGCGGTCGCCGATCCCTTCCCTTCCACCTGGACAGTCACGCCGGGATAAACTTTTTTAAACCCCTCTGCCCAAAGGGTCATAAGGTTAATCATCGTGTCCGAACCTACCGCGTTAAGATTGCCTGATATCCCGCTTATTTTTTTGTATTTTGTCAGCGATTTGTCGACTTTAAGCACTTCGGCATTTGCGGATGGCGCGAGAACCGCCAACCAACAGCCCAACATAGTGACCGTAACCGCCTTCATCAGGGTTCGCATCTTTTAAGACTCCTTCAAAAATGTTTCGGATGCCGTTTAAAGGCGGGTTAAAACCGATTAACCCGCGCTAAAGTAGGCAAATTCTATTAGTAACGGATTAAAGCTTTATGAACCGGATGTTACATTCCGGTTAAAACGATTCCAGCATGAATTGCAATCATTGAAAGGCGGTTGATTTTCAATGGCATACGCGAACCAATTCATGCCGCAATCAAACCCTTTTAATGCGGGGGCAAGTTGTGCAATCATATCCCATGGTTAAAAAAGACCCGTCCAAGATAAGCAGGATGTTCTCGGCCATCGCGCCGCGATACGACCTGTTGAACAGGATTTTGAGCATGGGCATGGACAAGAGGTGGCGCAAAACCGCCATCCGTCGGCTTGAGAAAAAAGAGGGCCTTTTTCTGGACGTTGCAACCGGGACATGCGACGTGGCCCTGGAAATGAAAAAACAAAACCCGAACGCAAAAATAATCGGGATAGACTTCGCCCAAGAGATGCTGGTGGCGGGAAAAAAAAAGACGGCGGGACGCGGCATCCACCTGGGTCGGGGGGACGCGCTCGCCCTCCCCTTCAAAGGCGGGACTTTTGACGGGGCCACCTGCGCTTACGGCATCAGGAATTTCGCGTCCCTCGCCGACGGGCTAAAAGAAATCTTGCGGACGCTCAAGCCGGGCGGTGCTATCTCGATTCTTGAGTTCACGACTCCGTCCAATCGCGCGGTCAAGGCGCTATACCTTTTCTATTTCAGCAAAATCTTGCCCCTCGTCGGCAAAGTAGTGTCGGGGCATCCCGACGCCTACACCTACCTCCCGATGTCCGTCATGGATTTCCCGGACAGGGAAAGACTGGCGGAAATTTTCGCGGAGTCCGGGTTTGTCGAGGTAAGGATAAAACCTCTCACTTTTGGAATAACCGACCTTGTCACGGCGCGGAAGCCGGAGTAAAAGACCCGGATGAAAAAGGCGTGCCTTCTGCTCGCGTTGCTTTTCGTCGTCATGTCATGCAAAAACAGGGAGCGCCTCATCCCCCCGGTAAAAGTCCCGGCCCTCTATTCCGGGGCCGTTTCAAGAGATCGCGTGGTTAACGCCGATTTCATGCGCGTGGCGCGGGGCGCAATGCCGGCCGTTGTTCACGTCTACACGATGAGGGAAAACCCGAAGCCATCGTTTTTCTCCCTTTTGCTCGCGAGGCTTTCGTTCTCCAGCGCTCTGGACATGTGGGTGCGCGGCCTGTTTATCACGTCTTATTCCACGGTGGGAACCGGCTCGGGGTTCCTCATAAACAAAAGAGGTTATATCCTGACCAACAATCACGTCGTGGCGGACGCGGACAAAATCATAGTCAAATTTGCCGACCACTCCGACCCCGGAGTGGAGGCGGAAAAGCTTGGAGCTGACCCGCTTAGCGACGTGGCGTTGATAAAGATAACCGGCGACTACCGTCACCCATCTTTAAGAATGGGAGATTCGGACACCGCTGAGGTGGGGGAATGGGTCGGCGCAATAGGCAACCCGTTTGACGTCGGCGAATCCTTCACCCTTGGCGTGGTGAGCGGGCTACGCAGGGACGACGTAGGGATGTTGGAACTTGAGGATTTCATCCAGACCGACGCCGCCATAAACCCGGGTAACAGCGGCGGCCCCCTTATCAATGAAAAAGGGGAGGTCATCGGCATAAATTCCGTAATCTATTCCGATGCGAACAGCATAGGTTTCGCGGTGCCGATTAACATCGCAAAAAACATCCTTCCCAAATTGGTGAACGGCGAACGGATAGACCGCGGAATGTTGGGCGTCACCCTGTCGGACATCAACCCCGAACTGGCCGTCCGCCTTGGCGTTCCCAACGGCTCCGGAGCGCTTATTACCACTGTGCGGGACGACTCCTCCGCTCACCGAGCCGGAATACGCCCCGGCGACGTGATTGTAGCCTTCAACGAAAAGAAGGTCGCAAATTATCACGAGCTTAAAAGGGCGGCGGTGTCGATGTTAGCGGGAACGACAGTAAAGGTAAGTTTGGTGAGGAACGGAAAATTAATTTTCACAAGGGTAAAACTATCGAGGTTTGAAAAAGGGGCATGAACCACGGCGAGCTCGCGGCGAGGGTAAAGGCCTCCCGCCATAATCTTAAAGAACACCACCTTGCCGGGGCCGGCGGTTTTGAGGTCTGTCATAAATGGGCCGACACCGTGGACGACCTGATAGCCGGGTTGTTCGAACAACTGGCCGGCGGCATGGACGGGCTTCCGTTCACCCTTGCGGCGCTTGGCGGGTACGGACGCAGGGAACTAAACCCTTATTCCGACATAGACCTTCTTTTTTTGTACGACAAGAACATAAGCAAAGCCGGGGCTGAACTGCCCGGAAGAATCATACCGGCGCTGTGGGACATAGGGTTTAAGGTCGGCCATTCCACGCGCACCATCGACGACTGTATGAAAATCGGCCAGAGCGACCTCGTGAGCAAAACCGGAATGATGGAGGCGCGCTTTCTAATCGGGAACAAGGAGGTTTTCGCGCGCTTCGAGCACAAATTCAGGAAAACAGTTGTGGCCAACCAAGTGGACAGGTTTCTCCGCGAAAAGCTGGCCGAGGCGGGGCAAAGGCACGAGGCGTTCAACAACACCTGCTTTCTGACGGAACCGGACGTAAAGGAATCACCCGGCGGCTTAAGGGACTACCATCTTGCGGTCTGGGCCGCGTTGGCGCGTTACGAGGTGAAAAGCATACCGGAAATGTTCGAGAGAGGCCTGATGGACGCCGAGGAGTCCAAGGCGGCCGAGGCATCGGTTGATTTTTTGTTGAAAATCCGCAACGACATTCATTTTGCCACCAACAGCACCCACAATCTGCTTAACTACGGAATTCAAAAACAATCGGCCATAAGGCTCGGATATCACGGCGACGGCGACAAACCGGTGCTGGACATGATGCGGAATTATTACAGAAGCGCGGAGACGGTTTCCCGGCTCTGCCAGTCCATTTACGACCAGGCCAAACGCCACCGAACAAAAACCCAGATGTTCAGCCTAAAGCTCAGGCCGAAAGAAATCGGGCCGTCCATCTTTGCTGGCGACAGCGAAATTTTCGTGAAAAACGTCACCGCCGACGACCTTGCGAAATCCTCCGAAAGGATATTCCTTTTGTTGCGCCTCATGGTCGAGAAGGCACTACGCCCCTCGAACGGGCTGAAAAAAACTTTGGAAAAAGTCGGGACGATTTGGAAAAAAGACAAACCGTCATACCGGGCGCTCGGCGACGGTCTGCGGGACGTGCTCTCGCTGGAGGAGCCGGTGAACGCGCTGAGGCTCATGCGCGATTGCAAACTATTGACGGCGGTCATCCCGGAATTCCGCGCCATAAGGTACCTCACACCATTCGACATGTACCACAAATTCACCGTCGCCGAACACACGTTCAGGGCTATCGGGGAGTTCGACAACCTAAGGCGAAACGAGAAGCCGGAGTGCGACCTTTTAAGCGCGCTTTATTCTCAGGAAAAACGCCGCGACCTAATGCGGCTGGCCCTGCTGTTGCACGACATCGGCAAGGGGGACGAGACACACGACGGCCACGACACGCTAGACCCCGCGATACTAGAAAGGCTCGGCTACCCGCCGGAGGACGTGGCGGCCGTCGCAAAACTCGTCAAACTTCACCTTAGCATGAACAACGTGGCCCAAAGGCGAGACATCCGCGACACAAAAACCATAATCGAGTTTTGCGAGCTTGTCGGGGACGAGGACACGCTAAAACTGCTGTACATGCTGACCTACGCGGACACCTGCTCCGTCGGCCCGGCCGTCTGGAACTCTTGGAAGGGTACCCTGCTAAGGGATCTTTTCATGTTGGGCGCCTCCTATTTCGAGGGAAAAGAGGATCCGATGGAATGGCTCGCAAAGGGACGCTTCGTGCCGCAGGATAAAATCACCCCCGAGCTCGCCAGGTTCATGAAGGGAATGCCGGACAAATATTTTTTCCTGCGCACGCCCGAACAGGTGATGAAAGACGGGGCTATCTTCGACAAATTCATCTGCTCGGAAGTTCCGGCGCTCGTCCGCTATAGGCAGGACGCAACGGCGGGCGCGGGCGAGGTCACGCTCGTCTCGAAGAACCGAATCGGCCTTTTGTACAACGTGGTCGGCACCTTCTCCTCCAAAAACGTTGACATACACGAGGCGCAGATTCTGACACACTCGGAGGACGTCGCGGTTGACTTCTTCCGCGTTACCGGCCCGAACGGTGTCCCAATAAACGACGAGGCGTTTTGGGAGCGCGTCTCCGCCGAGGTCTGTCGCGTGCTGTCCGGAGAAAAACCTGTGGACGACCTGATGCGAAGCAGGAAAAAAATGATCTCCGTGCAACCAAACGCGCCGCAGGTGGATATGATTGTAAAAGTTCTCAACGACGTGTCTTTCGACCACACCGTGATAGAGACCTCGTGCAAGGATCGGATAGGCCTTCTTTACGACGTGACGCGCGGAATAAGCCAGATGAACATCGACATCGTTTCCGCCAGAATAGCCACCGAGGGACACAGGGCGATGAACACGTTCTACGTGTGCGAGCCGGGCGGAAACAAAGTCCTAAGCCCGGAGCGACTGGAGGAAATCAAAACGGAAATCCGAAAGTCCCTACTACACATAGCCTGACGACCGGAATTCAATAGAACCACGGACATTCCCATATACCGCTGACGGACGGATATTTAGTGTTTGGCCATCTTGGTCATGTCCCACATCGGAAGAAATATCGCCAGCGCGATAAACAGGACTATGGAGCCGAGGACCAGCAACATTATGGGTTCTATAAGCGAGGAAAGATTCTTTATCTTCCTGTCCGCCTCGCCCATGAAAAAGCCGGAGACTTCCATTAACATCGTGTCAAGCGCCCCCGTACTTTCACCTACGGATATCATTTGTGTCACTAGGCCGGGAATTATGTCATACTCGCCCATTTTGGAGGCCATTCCGCTCCCCTCGTGGACGGATTTTCTCACATCCATAAATATTTTCATAAGATAGTCATTGCCGGCCGTACGTCCGGCCACCTCTATTGCCTGCAGGATCGGAATGCCGGACTTTAAGAGGCTTGAAAGCACTTGGCAGTACGAGCCGAGCGTGAGTTTCAGCATAATGTTGCCGAAAATCGGGGCGTGCACCGAAAACCTGTGCCACCTAAACCTTCCGACACCGGTTTTTGTGTACGCTTTGAAGGCGTAATACCCCCCGATAGCGGAGGCCAATATCAAATACCAATAGGCGTGAAAACCGGCGTTTACCATTATAAGTATCTTCGTCGGCAACGGTAGTTCCAGCTTTGTCTTCTCGAATATCCCGACGAACTTTGGCACCACGAACATCATGAGCACCGAAACGGCTATCACCACTGAGCCGACAACTATCTTGGGATACCGCGTTACCTCTTTTATTTTGTTCTGCGTTTCGAACTGCTTTTCCAGAATGTCCGTAAGCCGCCTGAGAGACACGTCCAGCGTTCCGGCGATCTCCCCGGCCATAACCATGTTTATGAACGTCTCGGAGAAGACGTCCGTATGCTTCTGCAACGCCTCGTTAAGAGCGGCGCCATCCTGAACTCTGTTCTTTAGATCGAACAGCACCCTAGCGAGCTTCTTATTTTCGGCCTCCTTCGACAGTCCTTCCAAACACTGCATTATCGGAAGACCAGCCTTGAACATCGTGGCGAACTGGCTTGTGAACATAATCAACTCGTCAAGTCCGATGGTTTCAAAGCGATTGATGGAGGAGCCAAACCCGAACAGGTCGCCCTTTTTCACTTCCTGAACGGACGAGGGGATCAGCCCCTTGCGGATTAGCATTGTGGAGGCCATGTCCTTGTTGGGAGCCTCAATTTTGCCCGTGGCCGGGACTCCGACCTTTGTCCTTGCCTTGTACTCGAAGGTAAGCATGCCGGGGGCGGCGGCCCGTTTTTTAGCTACCGCCATCAGCCTTCACCCGTCACGCGTTTCACCTCTTCGTAAGTGGTCATGCCCAACTTCATTTTTTCCAACCCGTCAAGCCTCATAGTCTGCATTCCATGATTTTTTATGCAGTAATCCCGGAGAACGGAGGATGAGACCTTCTGATTCACCAGCACGCGAACCGGATCGTCCATAAGAATCGTCTCAAAAATGCCGATTCTACCGCTGTAGCCGGTTTTTTTGCAATCCGAGCAACCGGTTCCCTTAAACATTTTAAAGCCGTTTCCGGCAATGGCGGGGAATAAACGAGCTATCTCCTCGCGCGACAACTCAGTCTTGCATTTTGGGCATATTCGCCGCACAAGCCGCTGGCCCACGACCCCGACTATCGCGGATGAAACCATGAACGGCTCGATGCCAAGATCCACAAGCCGCAAGATGGCGCTGGGCGCGTCGTTGGTATGAAGCGTGGAAAGCACAAAATGCCCCGTCATGGCGGCTTGGATGGCTATCTCGGCCGTTTCGGAGTCGCGTATTTCCCCCACCATTATTACGTCCGGATCTTGGCGCAGGATTGACCGCATGCTCTTGGCGAAATCCAAGCCGGCCTTTACGTTGACCTGCGCCTGCCGGATGCCGGCAAGCCTATATTCTACGGGATCCTCGACTGTTATGATGTTTTTGTCAACCGTGTTAAGGAACTTAAGGGCGGCGTAAAGGGTGGAGGTCTTGCCGCTTCCGGTGGGGCCGGTGACGAACATCGCCCCGAACGGAGTCTCGAGCATCCTCATAAACTTCTTTAGCGACTCTCCTATTAATCCGGTGTCCTCTACGGAGGATCTTGTGGCGTCCTCCTTTAGGATACGTAGCACGACGTTCTCGCCGTATATGGTCGGGAAGGACGAAACGCGGAACTCTATCACCTTGCCGTCAATGTCGCGGTTAAACCTGCCGTCCTGCGGAACACGCGATTCGGCTATGTCCATGTGCGAAGTCACCTTGATAGTTCCGATGAGGGCGCTCTGCAAAGATTTGGGGACGATGGAGATGTTGAAAAGTATTCCGTCAACGCGCTCGCGAACCGTAACCTTGTCCTCGTCCGGCTCTATGTGTATGTCGCTCGCCCTGTTGCTCACTGATTGCCTTATTATAGTGTCCAAAAGCGCGGCCATCGGAGCCATATCGGCCTGGGACGGAGCCGCGCCACCGCCACCCATATCCATAGTAGTGATGTTGTCCCCGCCGCCGACGGACTGCACGGCTTCGTTTATGGAACTGCTGACCCCGTAATGCCTGGTTATGGCGCTTTCCATTTGCTCCGCCCGCGTGACGGCCGGAACGACATCGCGATTGAGCTTTAGGGAGATGAAATCAATGGCAAAGATGTCGAGAGGATCCACCATGGCCAACTTGACCACCTTCCCGTCATCCGCAATGGGGAAAACCGAGTATTTTTTAGCCGCTTGCTCCGTCACCCTCCCAAGCAACTGGAAGTCCGGCTGAATGTCGTCAAGGTTAACCACCTCTATCCCGAGTTGCCGGGCAATGGTCGAGATTATTGTGTCTTCGGAAAGTATGTCGAGGGCTACGAGCGCCGTGCCGAGCCTCACCTTCTCAATTTGCTGATAATCTATCGCGTCCTTCAACTGGGACGAGGTCAACGCCCCGGCTTGAATGAGGATATCCCCCAGCCTTTTCTTTTTTAATACTGCCATGACTGATTCTCCATGCGAACGGCTCCCACAGCTTCGGCTGTCAGCGGATATCCGTGGGTGTGGGAGACTGTTTCTCCATCTGATTGCTGTCAACCGCGATAATAATCTGCTTGCCCAGAGTCTTGACGTCCACCTCGGTTTCGGTCGCGAATTCCGGTTGTATGTTTAAGGCGACAGTTTTGGATATCTTCTTCCCCATGTTCACGCCGGGTTTGCCAGGAATCGAGGGAACAACTGTGATGGTCAGGGAATGGGTTCCCCCGCTTATAAGGTCTGAATAATATTCGCCGGTCTTACCGAGCGGTTCAAGGGGCCTGTCATCCAATTCCATGCTCACTTTTAAAACCAAATCCGGGATGAATTCGGCGTATTTTTCCGGAACATGGGCGTCCAATGATTCCACGAAAAGATTTTCCACCCTCTTGCCGTTAAGCCGCGAGGACTTATTGAGCACTATTTTCAGGATGCTCGTGCTTTTATTGGTGTTTTTTACCAATATCCCGCCCTCGGCTTTATCCGTGGAATATCCGACGTCGTGCAAGGTGATTTTGAAATCCGGGTCTTGCGAACCGTCCTTCAGCGAATACGTCCTAAAGGTAATCGCAATGGCGCCGGCTTCCTGCGAGGCGGTCGCGGTTATCATGATGTCCGCCTTGAATTCCCTGCCGATTTTCTCAAGAAAATATCTGCCGGGGTTGGCGGTGGTGGAAATGCCGTTTGCGCGCATGAACCCCGTCAAACTCCCCCTGCTTACACAGGACAGTTGCGATCTGGCGCAAATGGACGCGGATAGTTTTTCGTACACCTCTTCGTCAAGCCGTGTGATGTCCCCGGCGTCGTTGGTTACGTCGGCAAACGCCACCCCGAGAGTACCGGCGGCAATGTCGCCGGCCTTATGGGAGGCGTGCCTTTCAAGCGCCAAACTAAGATAGTCCGAAAGACCCTCGGCCCACGATTCTTCCGGCAGGGAAAAATCAACATAACTACCTGACATTATCTCGTGGAGGGCAAATTCCACCACGCCGATTATCCTACCCTCCCCTATGTCGGTAAGCGCCAGGCGCCCGACGTGCATAAGAATGGGGCTCCCTGACTCATCCGTCTTTTCGGTTTTGACAGGCTCGTAAATTTCCATCTTGTCCCCGGGCATGGCGGACGACGGTTTGTTCAGCGTCACGAGAACGAAGTCGCCGACGGACAGGAACGCCGTATTTTTTTCCAGCATTTCAATGCGCCCCTTAACCTGCGACACAACCTTGATGCCGGCGGCCGAGCCGGCCCACGCCCGCTCCGCTGAAAAACAAAGGAGTCCGCAAAGGAAAATCATCCCCACAATAAAATCGCTCTTCATATATGTTTTCATTTGGCCCTTCCGTTTAGGAGAAATTACCTTTAACTATTCGCGGGGTGATGAATATAAGCAGTTCCTTTTCATTGTCAATGTTCTGCAACCCCTTAAACAACCACCCAAAGATGGGGATATTCTGAAGCCACGGGATTCCCTTTTGCGTGTCCATTTTCGAATCTTCAAACACGCCGCCCAAAACGGCCGTTCCGCCGTCTATAACCAAGACGGTCGTGTTGACCGAACGGGTGAGTATCGAAGGAGTGCCGGCAACCATGTTGGTGAAGTCGGCGTCGTCCTTAGTCGCGCTTATTTTTAGGTTTATCATGTTGTTCGGCGTTACGAAAGGGGTGACTTCCAAGGAAAGAACCGCCTTTTTGAAGGCGACGGTCGTCCCGCCGCTGGTGCCGCCGCTCTGCTGTTGGTAGGGGATTTCCCTGCCACTCTTGATATCCGCGGTAACCCCGTTTATCGTGGTAATCTTAGGGTTTGAAAGGGTCTTGCTCTTCCCTTCCGACTCCATGGCGCTAATCCTCATGTTCAACGCGTCAGTTCCGGAAACCATGGCAATGCTCAACCCCGCCACCGCCGAACCCAACGGATCCGCCGCCGGAAAGGCGACCGCCGCATTGCCCGAAGCGGCAACGGAGCCAGCGGCCCAACCGCCGGTCGGTACGGTTGTGGTGGTACCACCCGTCGTGCCGCCAGTCGTCGTGGTTGTGGTTCCTCCAACGGTCAAAGGAGGCACGACTGAAGAGCCGGAGACCGAAGTTCCTCCGGTCTGGACGCCATTGGCATTAAACGCGCCGCTTCCTTTGCCGCCCCACTCAACACCCAGTTCGCGGGAGTAATTTCTGTAAACTTCTACTATCCGAGCCTCTATGTATATTTGCTGTTGCGGAACGTCTATCTCGGCGAGACGTTTTTCAACGTCGTCAATTTGCGTCGGCGTGCCGAATACGGTGAGGATGGACGCTTTGCTGAAAGCGGCAAACAACAGTTTATCTTTTACGGGTGTTGTTGCGGTCGCTCCGGGTGCGGGTGCGGCTCCCCCGCCGCCGACGGCCGCGATGAGGGGCGAGGAGGCGGCCGCGGCGGCGCCGGGTGCGCCAGCGACAGTCCTGCCGTTAAATATCCTGTCAAGGTAAGCCATCACTTCAACCGGGTCGGAGAATTTAAGCTTGAAGGATCTAAAAGTGCTTTTTTCCTTGTCAACCAGTTCCTTTGATTTGGCCGCCTCGGCGAGCCTGGCGCTCTCCATCTTGGCCATTTTTTCCGAAGTTTCCAAGCGTTTTCCTTCGATTTCCTTGGCTTTGTCCGAATTTTCGCCGGTGTTTATCACAACCAGCCCGTGCTCTTCGGTTGCAACAAGGTTGTGAAGTTTGGCCACTATCCCCAATGCTTCGCGCCAGGTGACACCCTCCAAGGCCATGCCAAATATCATTCGTTGGCCGACATCAGGATGGATGACGTACCTGAAATTGCGCCCCCGGTCGCTCAACATGCGCACCAATGCCTCAATTGTTATTTCTTTGAAGTGTATCGAGAAAAGGTTGTCTTTGGTCGCGCCGAGCGCGGACGCCGCCTTGTCCGTTTCATCCAGCTTTATCGTGTACGGCTTCTCGCTCTCGTATATTTTTCTCACGCTTGGCGGCGGCTCCGGAATGCGGGCCGGCTTGGAAGCCGTGAGTTCCTCCTTCTTGGGGGCCGTTTTAGCGGCTTGCACCGAACCAGGCTTGGTGGCGCAGGCGAATGAGGCGATTAAAAACGGAAGAAGGAAAGAACAAAGTAAATACTTCCCGCCTCGATTAATTGACATACAATCTCCATTTCCTTTTCGCGGACGCCAGTTCAACATAATCAATAGTTATTGACGCTATCATTGCTCCCCCTATATGGTCCCCGACCCGATATTCTTTCCCGTTTATGACGGCCACCTTGTTGTCGTCCTGCAAATAAACAATGTATAGGCCGACGGGCTCGCGATTCACAAAATTAAAAGGATTCCGCGGGCTGATTACGGCTGGCTCCTCTCCGAAAGAGGCTGTCTGGAAAGCCCATACAATTCCAAGCAGAGCCAAAACATGCAGTTTCATTTAAAAAAGACCTCCAACTCCAATCGCGTTTCTACTGGTGAATCAACCGCTACGGCAGTGTCGGGTTTTGATGCCGGCGCCCCCTTCAAGCCCGCTTCCTTCCCTTCGGAAGCAGAAACCTTGCCCATCGAAAACGACTTCAGGGATATGACGCGCGGCATGCTCATGATTTTGAGCAAATAATCCACCGTCTGCCGATACGGGCCGACACAAACGAGCATAATGCTGTTCTTCTTGTAAGAGACCGATTCGGGCTGGGTAGCCGTCTTGTCCTTGTCGCCAGTCTTCGGGGTCGGCGCGGTCGAAGCCGTCACTTTTAGATCCAAGGTCACCAGTCTCAACGACGATTTGTCGGCCTCGCTTCGAAGCCCCTCAAGCAAATCCTCCATCTGGCCCTGTCCCTTTATCTTTTGATTGAACTCTTCTTCCTCGACCTGTTTTTGTTTCAGTTCCGACTCCAAACCATCCAGCTTCCTTTTAAAGGCCGCCGCGTTTTTATGCTGGTAGACACTTTCCTTGTATTCCGCCTCGGCCGCCGTAAGCAATTTATGCGCGGCCCAAGCCGACTTTACGTTTGCACTAATCACGAAGGACCAAGAGAACCATGCGACAACGAACAAGCCGACGCCGATAAACATCGTTTTCTCGCGCTCGGGACGCTCATCCCAAGCTTCCATAAGCTTTTTTATCAAATCTTCCATTATTTTGTCTCGGCTCCCCTAGAAATATCCGCCGCCAAAGCGAACGACAGTTGCTCGCCCCCGTCCTTTACCGCTTCCCGACGGGCCGAAAGAATCGTCGTATGCCGGAATGCTCCGGAGTCCGTCATGTTTTGGGCGATTTTTTGCAACACTCCCACCTGCTTGCCGGGATTCCCGCGCACCTTGCCGACAAATGTGATTTCCTTGCCGTACTGCTCGCCGTCCCCGGCAAAATCCCGCCCGCCGCCAAACTTTATAGTAATCCCATCCAATGCCGCGTCATCAGGCATGGCAAATCCAGTCTTGGAAAAAAGCTCCTGCCATTTTACGTCCATGCCCACGACTTGGGGGTGTGAGGCCAGTCTGCCCTTGGCCGCGGTTAAGTCCTTTTCTAAAAAATCTATCTTTCTGTCCACGGCTCCTATTTCAACCACTTTAGCCCTAAAATCGGCCGCTTTTTTCGCGGCGCCACTTTTATACGCCATTACTCCGAGGTCTACGCCAAGCACAAAAACAACATACAGGGAGGCGACGGCCACGGCCGCAATTTTTGGAAGTATCTTGGAGAAGGAATAGCGCATACTCGGCGGCAACAGGTTAATCTTGGAGCCGTCGTCCATCGCCGTCCCCAGCAGGGCGGCGTACTGCGGCCCCTGCCCCGCTTTATCCCCCATTTTCTCAAGACCGGCCACTATAAAATCTTTAAAGGGGTCGTATGGAGAAAATGTAATCCCTATTTCATCCTGAAGGTACTCCGCCAAGTTTGGGATCAACGCCGCCTCACCGATGATATAGGCGTTCGGAATCTTAAAAATATTCTGGTCGCTCTTAAAGTAGTCGATTGAGCGGCTGATCTCCGTGGCCAGTTTGTCCAGCGACGGCTGTAACTTGTCGAAGAACATCTGGCCGGTAACCCCTTTTATTCCAGGCTTGACAAGATCCGGGCCGCGCGGGACGCCAAACTGCCTCTTCAACCGCTCCACGTCCTGAACGGTTATGGTTACGGACTCGCCGTCCACATCGTACGACCCCACCGCGCCAGAAAATATGTCCACGTCGCCGACGTTGACGTCCCGCTGAAATTTCAGTTGGGCGTCTTGATAAAACTGTATGCCGGTTACGTCCCTCCCGATGCTAATGACCGGCACGCCGTCCTCCCGATTCAGAATTTTGGAGTGCTCCAAAAGGGCGGAGATGGCCGTGGGGCGAATGGATATCCCCGCGTGCTTAAAGCCGGTAAGATTGACGAAATCGTGGTATCTTTTTGCGGCTTCCCCGTCGATGACGGCCATGAGGGCGGGCACCTCCCCCTGCTCTCTGGATGTGGGAAATGGCATCACGTCCAAAGCGGCGCTTTCCAATGGATACGAAACCTGATCCTGCTCGACAATCCGCAACGATTCGACCATCTCTTCGCGCGGCATAATCTGCGTCTCGACCCGCCTTATTATCAGGGAGGGGTCGATGGCAAGGATGTTTACCGTCCTCACCTTAAGGCCGAATTTTTTTATAACCTCGTTGACTGGCGCGGCGTTGTCAGGATGAAACGGGTCGGGGTTAACGAGCGGGATGTCCTGAAAACAGGTCAGGGTAAAACCGTCGTCCCCTCCCGTATTTTTGACGACGTCAATGACACGAATGTTGTTGGAGGTTATGGCCATACCGGTGTGGCTGTTAGTCGTCGGCAAATTTATCGCGCGACCAAGCGCCTCTAACACTTTAGTAAACACTAGCCCCCCCCAAAAGAAATCGAGTAATTCTAATTTAGCCAGCCGAAAACTACTTTATGCCCTAAAGTCGGAGAATATCAAGTTCTTATCAAAAAAGTCAAATTAAGTAAGGTTGCGAACGCTTAAGTTAACTTGCGAATTTGGCTCGTCTTATTAAAGGCACGCGGACACCAAATGGTATGCGATAATTAAATCGTTTAAAGGCCGGACGCTGAATTGACTTTTCCCGTGGGATGGCAATAATAGCTAAAGGAACAATATATTGAAATGACTGCGGCTATAGACTAGTAGAGGGAGACGGCTTGGATAAAAATAAGGAAAAGGACAATACCGGCGCTTATGCGCTAATAGTCCTGGCAATGCGCTTATCGGGTTATTTCGCCATGATTGTCGTATTTTCCACCCTGCTCTCTTGGTCCGCGCCCACTCCTGAAAGCCCGACAGTGCGCGACCTGCTGGAGTGGCTTATGTCCATTCAGGCGTTTTTCACCGACGTCATAAAGAACGTATTTCCAAAGATTGCCGGCGGAAAGTACGAGTCCGGGGTCTATCTCATCCTCCTGGCCTTTGTATTTAAGCTCCTATTAACCGACACCGTTCAAATCATATATAAAAATAAGATAGAGGAGTTTGAACTTCAGGGAAAGATGGACGAGATTAATACTATGACGGGTTCGCCGGGTCATAAGTCAAATGATTTCGCCCCGATGCGGAAGAAGTTCGAGGCCGTCCAATCGGGCGACAATGCCAGTAGGGCCGAACTTCTGCGCCTATTTGCGGAGACCAAGAAAAAGTTGGATTCGATGGTCAGGGATCTCGCCTTCCTGTCAATCGACGTCGTCGGTTCCACCGCCATGAAGGACGGGGAAAGCAAATCGCTCGTCCAAGCCACGTTCAACGAGTACAAGATTTTCGTGACGGAAAAACTGAAGTCCAACGGCGTATTAAAATCCGCGTGGACTCCGGACGGCGTGATGATATGTTTTCCCACGGCGGACAGCGCGGTAAAGGCCGCCAAGGACATACTCAAGGATTTGCCCACCTTCAACAGGGATAAGAAATCTATAAAGAGCGAATTCAAGGTTAGGTGCGGAGTAAGCGCCGGGCGGGTTCATTATGACGATTCCACCCCCATGGAAGAAATGAGCGACAACATCATTGATGTCGCCGGACACATGCAAAAATACGCCGTCCCCGACGGCATCTTCATCCCCAAATACACCTACGACAAGCTAAGGACCACAAGGGAGGGATTCCTCCCCGCCAACAAGGTCATCGACGGCCACGACACGTTCGCCTGGACAGGCAAGAAGTAGGTTTGCGGTTTCGCCCGATTCGGGGCGGGGGATTTTTCCTGTTTTTTGAGGTCAGAATCCCTTTAAGTTCGGCGATTACCTTAATGAACGTAGCCTTTTAGCGCATTTTAATTTTTCATGGATACGCACCTTCGTCATTCCCGCGAAGGCGGGATGGAGGGGCGGAATTGGTAAATCAATCCGCCCCGGAAATCCTCCGCAAGAGGGAATCCAGAAGGGAAAAATACTGGATGCCCGTTTTCACGGGCATGACATTTTTTCTTACTTGAAATTTGGGGATGAAGTGCGGACGTATCAATAAATAGTTAAAATGCTCTAGCCTATGACTTTTCAGGCCATTTTCTTGAGTTGTGATAAACGCGCAGAATCTCAATGGTTTTGTTTTTTACCCTGTAAGGAACTAAGAACGCCGTGTCAGCGATTACCAATTCCCTTGTGCCCTCGAATCTGCCGGGTTTACCCAACGAAGGATATTCGCCCAGCATTGCGATAGATTTGACGACTTTTAAAACCACATTGTTTGCCGCCTTTGGATTGTCCTCGCGAATAAAGGAGATTACCTCCTCTAGGTCGTCGAGAGCGCAATCAGTCCATCTTATTTGCAAGCTTGGACTCCAACCTCTTTACCACTTTCTCGTGATTTACAAGCTGTCCGGCATCCGCTTGTCGAATGGCTTTCTTTATTCCTCTTATCTGCCATTCGTTCAATTCGAGAAATTCCTCCAATGCGTGAGTGACGAGATATGATTTTGTACGCGAGGTGGAAGCCGCGAGTTTTTCCAGCCTAATTTTTGTTTTGTCCTTAATCCTTATAGTCAGGGTGCCCATTTTGTTCTCCTTTTCAAATATTTGTAAGACATTGTAACACATTGTTGCGGAAAAAGGCGGCCCTGGAAAGGACGGGAATTTATCCGCGGATTATTCTCTTTTTCTGGGAAGCTGAATTGCCTCTCGCCAAATAAAAAAGGCGGGCTTTTGAAAGCCCGCCTTAATCGATAAAACTGTTCCAGATTTTTCCGGTTTAGGGGGTGGTCACGGTAGCACTCACCCCGGTGGCGGACCCGCCGGTCATGTTTACCGTGCAGACAGTCGTTGCTCCCGAACCAGCGGTAAGGGCGCCCCCCGTCACTGTAATACCGGTCACAGCTGTGGGGATAAGGGCACTATACGCAGTGGCGCAAGTGGTAATAGCTGTGCAAGTTGCTCCGGGTGGCGTGGTCGCACAAACCGCCCAATTTGCCTTTGAGGCGCTAGCCAATTCGCCGGCGACACCGCTCGCCACCGCATCGTTTGCAGAGCCTTGCAAATCCAAGAACTTCGGCACCGCGACGGCGGCCAAAATGCCGATTATCACGATGACCATGACTAGCTCTATCAACGTGAAACCTGATTCACTTCCAACTTTGCGAAACACAGACTTAACCCTATCCATCCTATTTCTCTCCTAAAAAATTATTATTCCCCTAGCCGCTGTCGAGAACACACTAGTGCTCCCTTTTGGCCTTAAAACCATAGTTCGTTTTTAGCATTTCGGCAACGCAATGTCAACTTTTTTAACACGTCTTAATGTTTCTTAACTTGATACAAGCCCGATACCGCCTGACAATCCCTTCCCGCGCCACTAAATCATTCGAGTTTAAGCACATTTTTTTTCTCGAGGTGAACGAACTTATTTTTGGATAATTTTTACCGTCGAAGCCACCACTTCGGCGACCTTTTCGGATTTAAGGTTGCCGATTTTGTATAAGATTATTTGGTTGTCGGCCGTAAAAATTCGGTTCGGCCTGATGTTGCTTGGCTGTTTCAAACCACCGTCGGCAAAATCACAGTCGTTGACTGATATTGCGTAACTGTCGTTGACATTCCGGCTTGTTATTTGACACAAGATAATATCGTTTCCTTCCAAAACCGTTATTACAAAGGCGGGGCGTCTTTTTACGCTGGATAAATCGGAAAAGGGGAAAGGAACAACCACCACGTCGCCTTTTATAAATCGCGCCACGCCTCGTCCTCTTCTGGTTTAAGCCAGTCTTTTTGGAGGGCGGATTCGCTTGCCAAGGCGGTCGCGGCTCCTTCCTTAATTACCTTTGCCTTAAGAAAGCGTGCAAAATCGAGCATTTCGTCAAGCAATGGCTCGGGAATTTGGTTAATTTCATTTATAAGAATCTCTTTTGTACTCATCCGTTTCACCCCGTATTAAAAGTCCTGTGGCCAATATAACACAATTTTTATTCCGGGCGACTTGGTAGGCACACACACTCTTGTGTGTGCTTTTTATGGTACAGGCAAGAGTGCCTGTACCCACCAATTTTTTTGCCGGAATTATTCGAGTTTAAGCACAATCCTTTTATCGTTGTATAAAAGCGTCACCTTGTCCAATTCAATATCCTTCACCAGCCACGTTCCGAGCGAGTCGCCTATCCTAACGGTGGCCTCGTTCCCGCCGACGCCCAGATGCATGATGGCCATGCGCTTGTCGGGATCTGGATGGAATATTATCCCCTCCAAGGAGAACGCGGCCCCCTTGCTCGGAATGACCTGATGTTGCGTCTCTACGTCAGGCGGCCCGAAAACCGCTTTTGACGGAGCTTTTTCGACCACTTTTTGCGCCGTATTTTCCTTTTGCCCTTCAAGCGCAACATCCGACGGCGGAGGCGCCACAAAAACAGGCGATTGAGCCGGGGCGGTTTTCACCGGAGGAGGCGGCGCGGCGACAACGGTCAAGGGCGCCGGTGAGGATTCCGACGGCGGCGCTACGGCGATTGTCGGCGCGGGCTTGGCATTTGCCACCACAGTCGAAGGTGGGGTGGGCGGCATGTTTAACGCCTGCTCCACCGGCCTCTCCTTCTTTGGGCCGCCCATAAGCGAATATATGCCAAACACAGCCAACCCCGTTAAGGCAAGCGCGCCAGCCACCATGAATTTCTTGTTTAACGGCGAGGGGGATTCCTGGCGCGTCTCTTTTTCATGGCTCAAGATTTGCTGTTCTATGTCGATTTCCGGCGAGGGCTGTTGAAGTTTTTTGTCCTCCTCGGCCTTGCGCAATGCGTCCAGAATAATGCTCACTTACGTCCTCCCAAAATAATCAAAGCAAATGCGGCGTCTTGTACTCCGGGAGAACGCCGAATATACGCATCATTGTCGAGTTTCCGGCTATGCCGTCCGGGGGGAGCTTGTTCTCCTCCTGAAACTTCATGACGGCTCGCTCGGTCTTCTGCCCGTATATGCCGTCCACGTCGTTTCCCCGCTCCAGATACCCGAGTTTTTCCATCACCATCTGCAACTGCCTTACCGGGTTTCCGAAATCGCTTTTTTTAAGCGGCGCGTGGACGTCGAAAAAATCGTTCCAGAAAACATAAGTCTCCCCGCCCCAATATTTAAGCGCCAAGTCCAGCCCCACGGTCGAGCCAGCCTGGCCGGTCTCGAACCCGTTTCCCCAAATGCCGGTCACGGGCATGAACCCTTTTCTTCCCTTTTCATCGGTCAGAACGAGGATGGCGGGATAGTTCAGATTACTCAAAAACGCCTTGTCAATGTTTCCGACGAAACAATCCATTTTTCTTTTCTTGGCTATTTCCTGTATCGTCAGCGGCTCGTCCGCTTTTCCGGCCGCCTCCGCGACCCCCCATCTGGCAAATAGCGCGTTGACGGCGAGAATACGGCTTTTTTCGTCAAAGAACGGTTCAATCGGTTGGGATGAAGCAGTGGCGAAAGAAAGACCGGCGGCGCGGGGCGATGGTTGCGCCTGCGTCCTTGCGCCGGATTCCGCGGGTTTTTTCAGGGAAACCGGCAGGAAGGCGGCGAACAATGCGACGGCCAGCACCACGGTCGTCGTCGCAGTCGGAATGATGTATTTATATCTGGCTCTGAGGTTTTCGCGCTTTGGCGGGGCTCCGGCGACGTCCTCGACACATTTTCTTATGATTTTGACGCTAAGCTTGCGTTCCCCGGCGGCGTATCCCGCCAGAAGCGCCCTGTCGCACACCAAGTTTATAAGGCGCGGCGTCCCGTTGGAAAAATTGAATATCTCCCGCAACACCCTTTTGCCAAAAATATCGGCTGACGTCCCGCCCGCCATACTGATGCGGTGGTTTATATATTCCACCATCTCGCCGTAATTAAGCGACGCGAGCCGACACCAGACCGACACCCTCTGCCTCAACTGGCGGAGCGACTGGCCGTTCAATATGTCGTCCAACTCCGGCTGGCCGACCAGGATTATTTGGATTAGTTTTTTTGTTTCGGTCTCAAGGTTTGAAAGCAAACGTATCTGCTCAAGCACCAACGGCGGGAGGTTCTGCGCCTCGTCTATGAGCACAAGAATTTTCTTTCCGGCCCTTTCCTGCTTCAGAAGGTAGTTGTATAACACGTCCTGAAGCTCCTTTTTGGAGTCTAGCTCGTGCTCTATCCCCAGCTCCGTGTTAAGGCTTTTTAAAAGCTCTATTTCATCCTGGGCGGGGTTGAATATGTAGGCCAAATTGCAGTTTTCCGGCAGTTGGTTGAGAAATGAGCGACATATCGTCGTTTTTCCCGTTCCCACCTCGCCGACAAGCACCACGAATCCGGCGTCCTCCTTCAGGCTGTAAAAAAGCCGTGCGTAGCTTTCTTTGTGCGCCTTGCCGAGGTATAAAAACTTCGGGTCGGGCGTCAGATTGAACGGTTTTGCGTCAAACCCAAAAAATTTAGTGTACATACTTCATCCCTCGCCTCTCCATTGATAACACCGAGTGATAATAGCATAAATATGCGGATAATGTTAACCGCGGTTGCGCACGGATTTAAAAAAGAGACCACATCTGACGCACATTAAGATATGTTAAAATATATTGTCTCGCTCACAAGGTATGCTATACTCATCGAGATTATGACACCTTTAAAAAACGAAAGCGGGTTTACGCTAATCGAGCTGGTTATGGTTGTTATTCTCTTGGGGATACTCGCGATAACCGTGGTTCCCAAGATAGACCTCGCCTCAAATCTGGCCACCCCGGCCGCCGACATGGTGGCGGGCGACATTCAATACACCCAGTTAAACGCCATGATAAAAAACGCAAGCCTCTGCATTTCGTTTACTAACGGATTGTCGACCTACAACTATGCCGCCACTTGTGGAGGCGTGGCCTGCGCCACATGCACCGGCGGCACGCCGCGCGATCTGCTATCCGCCATCGGACCAGATGTTACGGTTACGGTCACCACCGGGCCGCAAATAATAGCGTTCAACGGCAAAGGGGAGCCTTACGGGTCGACCGCCGGAAACACCGCCTGCACCAGCACGGTTGGATTGGCCAAGATCACGGTGGCGAGCGATGCCGCGAACACCAACACCAAAACCGTGATCGTCTGCCCCTACACCGGGAAGGTTCAATGACGACCAGCGGACGACGAACTAACGCTGTGCAAGGGTTGGCCGGCTTCACGCTGGTAGAGATGCTTATGGTGCTGGTCGTGCTCGGCATCTTGCTCCCCGTGGTTTTCCTCCCGTTCATCAACACGGCAAAAGGGGTGGGATTGCCGGCGGTTAGCGTAAGCATGGGCGCCGTCACTCAGACGGTAATGGACGAGGAACTGGCGAGGATTGACAGCTTTTCATGGCCTGCCGTGGCACCCCAGCCGACAACGACGCTTCTGAACAACTCGACCTATACCAGCACGATAACGGAGACGTTTTGCGATAACGGCGCCGTCCTTGCCACCCCGGCAAGCACGTGTACTAATACTGGCGCCACCGCGAACAGCTTCCTCACTATCTGGGTGGTCACCACCGGCCCCAATGGCAGTACACTCACCATCTCGACCTTGAAGGCCTCCTGAATTTAGCTATGGAGAGACGAATGAACGGAAACAAACAGGAATGTCGGGGCTTCGTTGGGGACGAAAAAGGCTTCACGCTGGTTGAGATGGTTATGGTGCTCGTCATCTTGGGGATAATTTCTCTCATGGGGTTCTCGTTCATCGAGTCCTCGGTCAAAACCTACATAATAAACAACACGGAAGTGAAGCTTGTCGATGAAACTTGGGTGGCGCTCAACAAAATCGTCAGGGAGGTCTACCCCGCGGACGCCGCCACCATAACCGCCCCGGCGCTCCCGTTAGGAGCCACCACGGTAACCGGCTCCACGCTCACCTTCACCACCATAACCAGCCATTTTCCAACCGGGTTCACCGCGGCGGCCAACTGCCCCAACTGCGCTGACAACTCCACGACCATATCCTACTCCCTCAACGGCACCCAGCTCATACGCAACACGGCGGCAAACAACAGCCAGTTGGTCGCCGACGGTGTCACGGCGTTTACCGTGAAACTTTCCAAGATCCCCCGCACCGTCGTCGCAGGCCAGGTGTCGCAGTCCAATTTTGCTTACGATCAGGTGGCTCTCAACCCAGCCGACACAACGCTCAACGTCGGCCAGGCAGTCGGTCTTACCATTACTATGATTGACGGCCTCTGCATTAACTCTAGCAGGCATATTACCAACTACGACCTCATCATGAATGCGACCGTCTTCCCGACTTGGACCGCCTCGGACGGCGTGACCCCCTGCCTCCCCGCCGCGTTGAACACCTACGAGCTTGCCTCGTACTATCTAAC
>Ga0315281_10003127_pt1 | contig 24326 bp, 22 predicted proteins | sample YL17G07_0_MG_FD_204540 | JGI IMG/M metagenome (GOLD analysis project Ga0315281, IMG submission 204540) | Sediment microbial communities from Yellowstone Lake, YNP, Wyoming, USA - YL17G07_0 | ecosystem: Environmental > Aquatic > Freshwater > Lake > Sediment | place: USA: Wyoming | collected... | reverse complement strand
TTCAAAACGACGTATGCTGACAACGAGTTACTTTCCGGGGATTGCTGCCGGCAGATATAAAAAGTATTACGGTAACCTGTTCCGGTGATAGTGACAGGTTATAATCCGACATGTTCTGGAGATTGTGGAGGGTTGTACCCTGACATGCAGCCGGAGACAAGCGGGCAATTCCACCGGAGAATTGGGATGTGCTTCCGAAATGAATACAAAATGTATTCAATTGAGTGAAAAATGTATTCATTTACCGATCCTGAACCTGGTGCTCACGAGCGGGATGCCCGCAGCATGGAGGCGGTCGAGTGCTTCGAGCACCGGGGTTAAGCCCGTGTCTTGGGTTTGACGACATCGAAAAGGTCGCCTGCATGGACGAGCACGTCGAGTTTTTCTCTTATAATGACATCGATCGCCGACAGGAAATTATCGTATACCTGCTTCTCGCGGAGGTTCATCCCGCTCTCGGGATCGAGGCGGTTGAATGTGGCTAAGCCTAAGTGGGTGTCGGCGATATGGATGAGGGTCATTTTCGTTGATTTTTATTTGGGGTTTATGAGGATATACGAGGGTGGGGGTGCGGGGGAAATGAAAGAAATGTCAGGATCAAAAAATGCTGTTTTAAACAATTCACAATCCATTATCAAAAGCGAAAATATATACCATCCATTGCTAGATGCAAATTATGGGCGACAACTCTGGGAAAACCTTTTTTTTCAGTCATTGTTCTAATGATAATCCATTAATCCTTCAAATTGCCGAAAAAATCGGGAAAAGTGATTGTTGGTTATATGAATGGGAAGTTAAAGTTACTGATAAAGTCTTCAAATTTGATTCTGGATTATCAGACTCCAAGATTTTTGTCCTATTTTGGAGTAAGGGAGCGTCAGAATCCCCTTGGGTTAAAGAAGAAGTTGAAATTGCTCGATATCGATGGATAAATCAAAAAGGATATCGGCCAGTTATTGTTTTATTGGATAGCACACCTCTCCCAGATTTCCTGAATCATCGGATTTGTATAAAAATTGAGAGTGGTATAGATTTTATTGTTGACCAATTAATTTCTACTAAAAATGATTTAACTCCTCAAGAAGTTTTTTATGGAAAATCCGTGTTAAAAGACTATTTTCAAAATCGAGACAAATTATTCAAATTAATGGAAAAAATTTCATTATCAGATGCCTTCCATGGAATTATTATTACAGGTCTTGATGGTATTGGTAAGACCTCATTTATAAAACGAGCAAATGCAATGCTGTATCCAGACAGTAATCCGATCTGGATCGATCTTAAATTTGCTTCAACACCAATTTTGCTTCTATCGTCGTTTGCAAGACCTTTTGGGATTAGTGTTGATATCGAAGAGATTAGTAGGAATCCAGAATTATTCTGGCATAATGTAATATTTCCAGAAATTTCTCAATCGAAGAAAATGTTCGTGATTCTTGATAATCTGACTTACATTGGAGGAGATTATCGTCTTAATAACCAGATTATGAAACCTTTAATTCATCTAATCTGTCATGATCTCGCAGAAAGTAAAAAACCTGCAAATCCGACTGTAATATTAATATCACAATTCTCACCAGATTTACCCCCAATCACATTAGCAAGATACAAACCATTGTCGATAGGAACTCTTGAAACACCAGAGATGAAACGTGCTTTAAAATTTCATCTGAAATATGTAACAGATCTTGAGATCAATGACTCCAAAATCGCAAAACTTGCGGAAAAATTAAAGGGATATCCTTTAGCAATTACCTTAGCTGCGAATCGTGTTGCTGAAAAAGGAATCGATGTCATTCTAGAAGACAAATCTTTTTTACACAACCTTTTAATCGATATCGCACAGGATTTATTCTCTGGACTTCGTATCACAGAAGATGAAAGAAAAATATTAATTCTCCTATCGACTGTGTCGATCCCACTCAATTCTGATCATTTGAAATTTATTTTTAAAGATAAATGGATGGCCATAGGTGAAATAAAGAAAAAACAATTATTAGATCCAACATCCCCAGACTATCGAATTCATCCAGTTTTATCCGATTATATCCTTTCGAAGATGGCTGTTGAAAAAGATATTAATGAAACTCATATAAAAATTGCAGATTTATTTGAAAACTTATGGAAAAGCGCTCCAACATATTCAGCATTATCCGCACAATATGGCTCATTAACATATTATCATAGTATATTAGCAGGAAAATTTAACAAAGCGAAAGAAATACAGGCCGTGTATTTACTTGAAGCAAAAAATGCTGGTATTGAACTATATAAAAATCGAAATTATGCAGATGCAATGAAATATCTGGAAGCTGCTAAAGAAATGAACTATGAAAATCCGGATCCAATATATGATTACTATTATGCATTATGCCTCGATCGTTTAAGCGATACAAATCGCGCAATTGAAATTATGAAGGACTTAATAAAAAAGGAACCTTCGATTTCGAGATATTATCATTCTTTGGGTCTTTTCCAAAGAAAAATGAAAATGATTGATGATGCGCTTGAATCTTTCCGCCAGGCAATCACATACGCTCAAGGAAAAGCAAAGATTATACCCACGATTAGTCTGGCTTTACTGTTGTTTGAGAATAGTAGCAGCTATAATAATTACCTCTCTGAATCCCGAAACATCATTTTGAACATCTATGATGATAACCAATATAATCCATATGTTGTTGATGCAGCAGCCAAGATTTTAATTAAAAATGAGGAAGTAGATTTTGCTATTCATGTCTTATCAAAGGCATTAAATGTCACACCCAACGATCCAAAATTACATCATAGGATCGGAATGATATTGAAAGATACAGGGAATTATATTGCAGCTCGTGATTATCTTGAGAATGCTGTAAAATCCCCTCGTCCGAACGTATCTGTTTATTCAGCACTTGCGGATGTATATTTAAATTTAAAAGATGACAAAAAAGCTGAGCAAGTATTAGAACAATTCCCGGGCTCAAAATGGAATGATCCTGCCTATCTTTGTACGAAAGCAAATATTCTACGATTTCGAAATAAATTAAAGGACGCCGAACCGTTGATCGAGAGAGCTATCGATATCGCAGGAAATGATCCACTTATCTATTCATGTGCAGTGCAAATAAAAATCGACAAAGTACGAAATGCATGTTCGATAGGAATGAGACAAGAAGCATTAATCGCCCTTGAGGAAGCAAAGAAATATTTGAAAATGGGGTTAGAATTAGATCCGGATTATGACGGGCTTCTTTCATTAAAACATAATCTTGAAGAAGTTCAGTTGCACTATGGATTAAAATGAGCGACATATAACTTTGATATTTTTCCAATCTTCGCTCGAAAAACCCTTCCCCATCTTACAACCGATCCGCCTCCCAATTGCTGGTAAATATGGTCATTTTCAGCTCCAGATTCAGCCCTAGACAGCAAAATGGGCAGAGAAATAAAGGAATCCCGTAATATTAGTGCTCGTTTTTCACGAATTAATGTCTTTGTGCGTGCCAAAACCCCTTTGGGAGAAATCAGTCTCCGACGGAGAGGTGGCATGGGTAAAGTGTAGGTTTTCCGGAGTCTCCAGGCCGGAATTCCGATCTCAAAACAGGTGTTCCTTTCCTCTTGACCGTGCTACCCTACCTGCCTAAAAAAGTGGCTGCTGCAAGCCCGCTAAATTGCAGGGTCAAAATCCTCGCAAATCATCCCAATAGGGAAAACACTCATTTAAATCCGTATTTTTTATGAGCGTGGACATTGTTTCCACTGAGCGAAAAAACGCCTTCGTCCGTTTGGCAAAAGGAGCATTTTACGGGCTTATTCGAGATACAGTCACGCCATTATCCGCATCACATATGCCGGAGCCTGTTCTCCGGGCACCCGGGCCACATGTTCCACCCCCAGCACCGGCCCAGCTGCACCGCCACGTAGCCGGTCTGGGAGACAGAATCACTCAAACTCCATCCCCGCCACCATCCATCTCAACCAGCTCATCACCGTAGATGCCCGTCGTCGCGCTGTAGTTTCATTTAACTCCACATGCTTCTGAATAACCGGAGCGAGTACATCCACAGTCAATGATGATAATTCCCGGTTTTCACTTTCAAATAGATGAATAATTTCATTGAAAGAAGGTCTCTTTAGCATCTGCTTCAAAAGCAACAGATTCCGCCAAGACCGGTTCTCCGATTTCGCGATGAATCCACCCTCTCGTGTCAGTTCAAATTCGGTGGAATGGGGAATTCGTTTCAACAGTCCGAGATAATATCCGGCATTCAAGTAATAATCTCCCTGGCGCTCATCGAAACCAAAAAATTCCGAAATGGCCGGCTTATTCGAGAGACCAGCCGTTTGGAAGTTGGTAACAATATCAATTACCTTGTCGAGGTCGTTTGCCTGCGGGTACGGAACATCCGGCTCAGGCTCAATCCGGGATTCTGCCAGGAGTTGTTTCAGATTCACCGGCTGTTTTGCCGGCTCGTTCACCGTGAAACACTTGCTCCTGACCAGGCGCAGTTCCCCATATTCCTCGCCGAATGCGAACTGCAGAATATAGAAAAGCCCGTTGGTATAAACAAAGAACAAAGAAACTATCTCTTTTGAGGATTTGCACGACCAGTCCCTGAACGGATAGTACAGCTGGCGGATGTTAAAATCCTCGACGCGGCCGAGCTTGGATTCGAAGAGGTAGATCTTTTCCGGGCTCTCGAATCCCGCATCGACTTCTATCTGAACGCCATCGACCTCGGCCGTGTGATGGCTCCTGGGAATCGTCACGGGAAATTTCCCGGAACGCAGTCTTCCGCGAATGGTCAGGTTCAGTTCTTTCTCGCTGGTGAAGGTCTTGAGCAAGGAGACAAGATTCGCAAAATCGAGAGCCTGCGATTCGGAAGAGAGGTTCCGCACATCGAGGCTCTGGTATTCCCGGTAATCCTTTGACGGCTGGTATTCCTCAGTTGGAACTTCGGCAAGAATTTTGTCAAGAGGATAATATGTCCTTGCTGACTCGTCCCGGAAAATGATATATTTCCCATTCTCTATGGGAAGGATGGACAATTTGTTCTGCCGGAAAACTTCAGGACGGGAATTTTTCGTATCCTGTTTGGCAAGGAGCCGGGGTTCCCGCTTGTCGCTCGCCGCCTTGATATCATCCGCACTGACATAGACAAAACCGTGGCACTCAATCTCCGGCAGCAGACGAAGGTGGTCGAAAATTTTTCCCCAGGCTTCGTCATTCAGCTTCATAAGAAAAACACTATTACGTCTTCTTTTGCGGATAATTCGTAATAATCAGCTCGTTGATGTTTCCGCGACGCGAGCCATTGCAGTTGATCATACGCTTCGCGGGAACACGATCGATGTAATACTCAGAGAAGAGATCATCAAAGAATGAATCATTGGGATTCTCGTTCTTTGGATCGGAATTGCTCAGCATAATTTTTGCGCCCTTCGCGTCGAGGTCCTTAAAAAACTCTACGAGGCGAACCTGGTCAGTATCGTAAAATCCGTTCTTTGAATAGGAGGTAAACGACGAGGTCTGGTTGAGCGGGCGATAGGGCGGATCGAAGTACACGAACGTATGCTTATCAACAAATTTCCGGCACTGGGTGAAATCACCGAGAAGGATCTTGGTTGTCTTCAGCAACGTCGCAACATCGTTCAGGTTATCTTCGTTCAGGATATCGGGATTCTTGTATCTCCCGAAGGGAACGTTGAACTCTCCTTTCCGGTTTACCCGGAAGAGGCCGTTGTAACACGTGCGGTTCAGGAAAATGATCTGGGCTGTACGTTCGATCCATTCGGTATTGTATTTTTTGAAGTTGATTTCTGGAAGTTTATCGTTGAATGCATCCCGGATTTCATAATAAAATTCTTCTCTCTTCTTCTCGTTCCTGGATAGATAATCTGATTCGAGGGAATCTAGTTCCGAGATCAATTTTTTTAAGGAATGCTGGATCACGCGATAAGAAAGGATTAGCTCTTCATTGACATCGCAGATGTAGCACTTGTCAAAAGAAAAATTCCGGTTAAGGTAGAAGAAAACCGCTCCGCCGCCAATGAACGGCTCGACATATTTAGTGATCTTTTTTCCTTTCAGTTCTACCGGCAAACGTTTGCTGAACTCGTCAAGTAACTGAGTCTTGCCTCCAGCCCATTTGAGAAATGGTCGAGCTGCGGGAACGAGCTTCGTTTGTTTTGCCATGTTCGGGAGATACCTAAGGTGAAGGATTTCTTTTCTACAATTTACCTTTCTAACATTATAGGATATTGAATTGAACCAAGTGTGGTGAAACTAATTCGGAAATCAACCACCAATTTTATCGTGTGGAGAGTATATTTCAAATTATGGCAACAAAACGGATTCACAATCCGAAAACGCATTCGGATATGCATATCGCTGAAAGATCATCGAAAAATTACACCAAAGGACAGATTACGGGAAAATATAAAAATAAAAAGAGCTCGTAGCTCGAATTAAAAGAAAAATAGATCTTCTCTGATCACCCTATAGTTACTTCTTTTTTGTTTCTTTTCGCAGAGTCGATAATTGTGCATTATTAGATTTACTTCGATTACTTCAGATTTAGTGACGCGACCCATCCAGAGATCGTGCATTCTTCTTCAATAATCGTGATGTCAACCTAAATTTAAATGCAACCATTGAACCTTTTTCGGAAAAACCCATGAAAAACTTGTATAGGACAATAACACCCACATAAAATTAAAATGCAGAATGTCAAATGTAGCGAAAAATATTGACACCCTTTTATGTTTTGAGAAAATGAGAGTGTCCCATTCAGAAAAAAATAATAGCCTGCAGGTAAATGTAATGTCAGTGTTTATGGCAACAAAACGAATCCATAATCCTGTCACTAATAAATATTATGAGTTACGGCAGCGTTCAACCGTAAATGGTGAAGCTGGACAGATTAAGGGATTATGGAGCTCCAAAAAGAAAGCAAGGAGATAATATTTGGCGAATACCGGTACCAGGTGGTGTATCGACACCAATACACTTGTTCCTTGGTTAATAACAGATTCCGGTGTACTTGACCTTCTTATCAAAAAATATGGTATCCCATCAGATTTCCGTGATATCTATTTGAACCGGCACCAACATTCAATTGATTTTATCCAGAGAATAATTGATTTGAAATCCAAAGGATTTTCAGACGAGTTCTATTTTTCGTATCTCGCAATAAACGAAGTATATTCAGCAGTCCGCGATGAAATCCGGAGTATACTATTATTCAAAAATGGCACTCCTCTCTCACGGTGGAGTGAGGAGAAAAATTCTCTTGATCTTCCCGAGGATTCTATGAAAACAGTGTATGAAGACATCGAAAACAAGTTTGATGTATTATTCGGAAATAACACAATAATTCCTCTTTCCGATGAACCGGAAGAAACGGGCGATAATTTTTCTGAAATTGTGGCATCATTGATCTTTACATTCAAACGAGTTAAAACTCAGGATGCAATATTATTGACAACCGCCATCTCAATTAGAGCCAATTATTTTGTCACGTTCGATAAAAGATTAATTTCCGAAGTATCGAAAGAACTTGACGAAAAATATCAGTTACATCTTATATCTCCCAACCATGGCAACACTTTGCTCAAAAAAGTAAAACTATAGGGCAGATGATTCGTTCTTTCAAAATTTAATTACAATCCAATCTGTATTATGCGATTTCAACTAACTGATATTCTAATTCTGCCTCCTAGAACACCCCTTCCTTTCGTTTCCCTCCACTTTAGCCAATCTTTCACGAGATCGCCCCTTCAACAGGTGCTATTAGCGGTCATTTTCAGCTGCGATTCAGCCCCGGACGGCCGAATGGGCAGAGAATTTAAGAGATCCCAAAACATTAGTGCTCGTTTTTCGCGAATTAGTGTCATTTTTGATGCCAAAAACCCTTTGGGAGAAACAGTCTCCGACGGAGAGGTGGCAGCGTAAAGTGTAGGTTTTCCCGTGTCTCCAGGCTGGAATTCCGATCCCCCAAAACAGCCCTTCCTTTCTTCTTGACCGTGCTACCCTACCCGCCCTCCTGAGTTTCGCTTCCCATTAGCGTACATTAGCGTTTTATAGATCAAAGGAAATCGCCCTGTTTAGTATAAATCGTGCGGAAAGTGCGTTCCTGGAAAAAGTGTGTAAAACTACATCGTTTTATGCAGCATATCCGGAAATGGAACCCCCGGAAGGGCAAACCGGGGCCTTACAGGGCCCGGATCCGGGATGAAGGTTTGATGTATATGATGGGGGGGTGCTACCTCCGCGATCCAAAGCTGCGGACGATTTTGCTCTGATTCCCAGCTCGGATAGCTTTGGCTGATTTCCCGTGGCTGCTCCAACTACTTCCAGCGCTTCTTCTCACACCGGACCTGATCTGAGATTTGCGAAATTATTCTGATTGATAAAAAAATCAGACCATTCGTCTACAACCGGGGATTTTGTTTACAGAAGTAACCATGAAAAAAAGAAAATTAAGATTTCTTTGGCGGAATCGCCAGCAGGTCATCGGGTTCCTTCGCTTCCTTCTCCTGCATTGACATTCCTATGAAAGTTACCACAAATGCAGTGATCATAATACCCCCCAACAGGAGGACTGTGCTGGCGGTGTTTGGCAATGCGAAGGCGAGTATTAGGAATACCGGAACCAGCCCAATTGCAATTATTTTCATATGTATCTCTTTAATTTTCATTGTTGATTCCCTTCCTCTTCTCTTTCCTATGAAAAACAATAGTTCGTTCGTTGCAGAACCTCATTTACGTTTCGAGAGTCATGTACTCTTAAAAAATTACCAAAAATATACCATGAGGTTATCGGATTGGCCGTTGTACTATAGTCGAAGAAATGACTCATATTGGATAGATATCTGTCTGATGGGATCAGTCAAGCACCAGATTCACAATTCGGAGTTCTCATTGGCGAAGTACATCGTTCACCGGCAGCTGGCGGGCGGGTCTGGTTCTCAAGCTCTGCAAGGGTGCCTGGTTTGGAGTCTGAAGAAAATACGAATTTTTATCATGATTAAATTTACGTCATCCAAGAGGCAAGTTCCTGCCTCGTCTGGTAAAAGAAATCGTCCGTGGGCTTATCCTCCATCTGATATTTTCGGTACACTCAGTCGGCATAGTGATAGTTCATCCGGTCAATCAATGCATAGTCTACTTGTTCCTTTAAGCAGTTCTGCAAGTAATCTCCCATTGACAGAATTCCAAAATGTAAGATCAGGATTAAGAACATCATATGAATTTAATTACACCGACAACCATCATTTTTTTAAAAAAGGTTTATCGCGTTGCAGCAGAGGGAAACCGGGGAAGCAGCCGTTAGTCCTGTTTATAAAAAAATATCGGATTCCGGCACTATGTTCATTCATTCAGCTCATTGCTCAGGAAGCAGTGGCATGAAACGATTCCCTTTCCTTATCAGTCTGGCCTTCCTGCTCCTCATAGTTCTGGTGGGCATTACGTCCGCTGACTCCCCGACAACAACGACAACAACAACCGCCACGACAACAACTCCTGGCAGAACCGGCGGCAGTATCTATTTCGAGACCAACCCGCCCGGCGCCACGATCTGGCTGGACAACATCGAGCTTGGAACCAGTCCGTTGACGTATTACTCCGAGAAAACAGGAACATTGGATGTGCGTGTCCGGAAGAAATTGTACGAGGATTACACCGATAAAGTCGTCGTGATCGACGGCAAGCGGGTCGTTTTCTGTGCCCGGCTCACTCCGGTTTCAAGCGATATAACTGATGAAACCACACCCGCTGCACCGGTGACAACAACCACGACAATCAGTAAGTCAACGATAACTATCCCCACTCCCTGGCCAACATCATCACCGGAATCGCCGGTTGATCCTGCTGTCGTTATCGGGGCAGCCGCTATCAGCATTGGATTTTTTGCGATCCGGCGCCGGTAATTTTTTTAATGGGAGTGATCTCTCCCCCAGCCCATCTTACAACTGATCCTCTTCCCAAAGAGGCCTGTTGAGGCATTTTTTCTGAGCCCGTTTTGTACCGAATCCAGCCAAACTGGGCAAAATATGTGTCTTTCATAAAATAATGAGCTCGGTTTTTCGTGAATGAGACACATTTGGGGGTCGGTTCAGTCCTTTGTAAGAGTAGATCTCCGACGGAGAAGAGGTTCTGGTAAAGAGTATGTCCCCCATGATCCTCTTTCGGAATTCCAATCTCCCGAAACAGCCCTTCCTTTCCTTTTGACCGTGCTACCCTACCAGCCTCCCTGAGTTTTGCCTCCCATTAGCGTACATCAGCGTTTTATAGCTCAAAGGAAATTGCCCCGTTTGGCGTAAATCGTGCAGAAAGGGCGTTCCTGGAAAAAGTGTGTAAACTGTACCGTTTTTTGCAGCATACCCGGAAATCGATCGCCCGGATTGGCAAACCGGGGCCTTAGAGGGGCCGGATTGGGTGCGGGGAATGCAGGTCCCTTGTCCTCCTGCCGTTTCAGGCTGGGCCATCAGTCAATCAGCAGGATTGCAACCCGTTCCAGGTGGTCCGGGGATGGGAAGCGGATGGGTATGCCGGCATCCTGTGCGGTCCTGACCACGTTGACCCCGAGCGCTTCGGGCGGACCGTTTTAAACCTAAAATAAAGAATGAATAGATGATTTGGATATTTGTGCCAATTATTTTGAGTGGATTTATCGTTCCATCCCCTGATACTCTTGTTGGCAATGATCTGGAACAGAAATATTTCGAATCTGCGTAATTTACTAGCTGGTCTTTATTGGGATCGCGATGAAGCTCGCCGAATCGTCCTCGATGTTGGTTTGGATCAATCTCGGATAAACTTCAGTGGAAAGTCCATTATAACCTGGCAGAGTATTTTGGAAGAGGCTGTTCGTCAAAATAAGATTCATGAAATTATTACCAGATCTCGCCAAGAGTATCCTGACATTCAATCATTGGCGCTTGCGGAACAAAATATATTATTAGCGATAGAAACGCCACACATCGAAGAGGATAATTGGAATGGTCCCATGGATCAAAATTCACTCGAAAAGATTATTGGTAACAGAAGTACCCTGCGGCCGATTAATTTTCTCCAGAACGGATTGGAAAAATCTCGTTCTGTCGCGAGAATTGTATTGAGTGATGGGAGTGCCGGTACTGGATTTTTAATTAAAAATAACTGGATTATAACCAATAATCATGTCCTTCCATCAAAGGAGATCGCATTGAGTGCTAAGGCTGAATTTAATTATCAAAAGACTGTTCAAGGACTGAATGCTCAAGTTGATTCCTATAACCTCGATCCGGAAACTGGTTTTTTCACATCATTAGCAGAAGTGGATGGAGGAGATGATTGGACTGCTGTTCGGCTGGAGAAAAATCCTAATGAAAAGTGGGGGGCACTATCTTTGGTTCCTGTCAATCCAAATCCACGAGAAGAAGTAATAATTATCCAGCATCCTGGTGGTGGACCAAAACAGATAGCACTGTCTCACAATATTATTGCCTCTGTAAGCGATGCACGCATCCAATACCTTACAGATACATTAGAAGGATCCTCAGGATCCCCTGTTTTTAATATGAATTGGAATGTTGTTGCGATACATCATAAGGGCGGATGGTTGCCGGATCCGAATTCAAAAAGAATGTTTTATCGTAATCAAGGGATTCATATCAATGTTGTCATTGAAGGTTTGAAAAAACAAGGACTCCTTTAACAGGATCTGATAATGTATCAGCATGAAGTGTTTGGAAGACTGAGAGACGGTCTGGCTAATATTTATTGTGATAAAGATAATGTAAAAATTTTGGTTTATGATTCTGGACTGGATCTGCGGCGTATAGATTTTAGTGGTTCTGCCAATACGTTCTGGTTTAATATTCTCAATGAAGCTGAACATCAAAACCAGGTAGAGCTCATTATTGAAACGTCAATAAAGCAGTATCCTACAAATTCAGTTTTAAAGAATTTATTATCTGATTATAAAAGATGGGTAGCGGGAGGACGTCTCAAGACATACGATGATGCAACATCAACAACCGTTTTAAAAATTGATATATCAATGGCACGACTCCCCTCAACAAATCCAAATCTTTTTGGCCGCCAGGACGTTCTTGACAAACTTAGCAATTCATGGGATAATCCAAATATCAATATTATCTGTCTGGTTGCGTGGGGTGGTGTAGGAAAAACAGCCCTGATAAATTCGTGGTTAACACAAGCTGCTGAAGCAAAGTACCGTGGTGCTGAAGGAATCTACTGTTGGTCATTCTATACACATGGTACTACAGAAGACCAGCAAGTTTCTGCAGACCCGTTCATTGCAGATGCCCTGAAATGGTTTGGGGATACCGATCCAACCAAAGGTTCGCCGTGGGAAAAAGGAGAGCGTCTTGCTGAACTTATAAGGAAACGCCGAGTTCTACTCATACTCGATGGATTGGAACCTCTTCAGGCGCTATCTACTAGTGAATTCGGGAAAATCAAAGATCCCGCTCTATCAATACTTCTACGCGAGTTAGCACGGAAAAATCCCGGCCTGGTAATAATTACCACTCGTTTGCCTGTTGATGACCTCAAGGATTATGCCAGAACTGTCATCGAAATAGATCTTGAAAATCTTTCAAATGCAGATGGTGTAGAATACCTGCGATTCTTAGGAGTAAAAGGGACAAACGAAGAACTAATTTCCGCAGTTGAGGAATTCAAAGGGCATGCTCTTGCGCTTACGCTGCTCGGGAGTTATCTTAAAGTTGTATATAATGGTGATATCGGAAAGAGAGAGAAAATCGACAAGATACTGGATGAGAAACGACAAGGTTCTCATGCAAAGAGGGTTCTGTATTCGTATGAACAGTGGCTAAAAATTACTCCAAGTCTCGAAATGTTACAGATCCTTAGTTTATTCGATCGACCGGCAGAGAAAGATGCTGTGAATCTTTTTAGGAATACACCTGTCATTAGCGATCTAACCCAGAGAATTCAAGGCCTGCCAGAATTGGAATGGCAATATCTAATAGATGATCTTCGTAGGATGCGTCTTATTTTCGCACCTGACTTGAATAACCCGGAAACCATTGACTGCCACCCCCTAATACGGGAGTATTTCGGAGAATCAGTTCGTACAACTAATCCTGCCGCCTGGCAAGAAGCTCATAGCCGGTTATACGGATATTTTTCAGCTAAAGCAAAACAGTATCCAGAAAATATTGAAGAAATGATTCCACTTTATACTGCTGCCCTGCATGGATGCAAGGCTGGTCGCTATCAGGAAGTATGGGAAAATGTTTACAAGTCCAGAATTCAACGAGGAGAGCAACATTTCAATTGGCATAAACTCGGAGCGTTCAGTGCAGATCTTGAAGTACTCTCCGGCTTTTTCGCACAACAGTGGAGTCACCCGGTTGAAGGTTTGAATGAAAAAGACAGAGCAATTGTTCTCAATGAAGCGGGTTTCGATCTTCGAGCACTTGGTAGGCTGTTGGAGGCTACAACATCCCTTCAAGGATCTTTGGATGGAGCAACCAATAAAAAGGATTGGCCCACTGCGGCAAAAGTTGCAAGTAATATCAGTCAACTGTACCTGATACTCGGGGAGATCCAACAATCGCTTCGTTTCGCCGAAAAGTGTAGAGAATTGGCCGATAAATGTGGCTTCCCGGCAAATAAACCTGTCAATTACGCAACATATGCTTCTGTATTACATCAATTGGGACGTCTGAACGAGGCCGAAGAATGGTTCAACAAAGCCGAAAAGATTCAAAGGGAAATCGTACCACCAACACCCATCTTATATTCTGTCCGTGGGTTCGAGTTCTGTGATTTGCTTTTGACTCAGGAAAAGTATAACGAAGTTTTAGATCGTGGTGAAAAAATTAAATCACTATATTCCCGTTTCAGCGGGGCAAGTCTTCTCGATCAAGCACTTAACAATCTCTCTCTCGGGTGTGCTCATATGATGAAGGCTCAGAAACAGCCTAATGGGGATTATTCAGAAGCTAAAATATATTTAGATATGGCTATTGATGGTCTACGTCGTGCTGGCCAACAGGATCATTTGCCCCGGGGTTTCCTTAAACGGGCAGAATTGCGAATAATAATGGGGAGTTTTGATAAGGCGAAGGATGATTTGGAAACCGCATATTCGATTGCCAATCGAAGTCATATGCGATTATTTGAAGCGGATTGCCATATTGGGCATTCGGCTCTTTATATCGCAACCGGTGAAAAGGACAAAGCAAAGGAAAGTTTGTTTATTGCGAAAAAAATGATAGCAGACATTGGATATTATCGACGAGATGGAATAGTGAAATCTTTAGAATTAAACGTTTGATTTATGGATTTTGGTTTTTTTAAGGTAATATCCTGGACGGGGAAATGCTAGCTCTTGAAAATCTTGCATCAATTGGATTATTTTTTATTTTCAATCAAACTTTGAATTTTGATTTTCAATCGCGATCACGATCCTAATTAAAACCATGCAATAGATCAATCAAACCTTGATTGAAAATTTTTCAGCGAGATTATGATCTCACTTGAAAATTGATCGGATTGATCGAATCTCGCTTGAAAATTTATAACCAGACCTTGCTCAAATATTTTTCACTGAAATCCGGTAAAAAAACCAGTTCCGGAAATTTTGTATCGAATATTCTAAAAAGAAAAATTTCCCGGTTTCTCTCTAAAAAAATTTTCTGGAACGGCCTTGTAAAACCCATTCCCCATGCTGTAAAACTCCCTTTTCCGGCTACGGACTCCCCAACCCGGCCACTCTACGCCCCCCGATTCATGAATATCTCCATACAAAGCCTAAAGTAAGTCCCGATTGACTCCCACAAATCCCCTGTTTGATGCGATCCACCGCGATCATTTTCACTATCTGAAAAGTTTTTAATACCACTAGACATGCTCAGACTGGTTGAGAATGTAAAACAGATTATATGGGGAATTGGGAATCAATAATGAAGTCATTATTTTATCATATCAAATTTTATCAGGTTATCATCGGAAACAAAATTTTGAACATATTTGTGCATTGCCTTAGTTGCTCGAATAATATTCTCTTGGGTATTCTCGACCTTTAGAAGTTTCTTATATGCATCTTCAAGATTTTGATGTGTCATTTCAAACTGAATGGGAAAATCGGTAAAAGTGTACACTTTCAGAGCTTCTTCAAAAGCTTCAATAGCTTTATTACAGTTTTCGGATGTGTTTTCAAAATCTGCGAGTAAATAATAGGCATATCCTCGATGATTTTGTGTTGATGCGTATCGAATTGGTGAGTTCTCGAAAGTATGATTTTTCAGAGTCTCATCAAATACTTCAATTACTCGCTTACACTTCTCTGCTGAATTTTCAATCTTTGCCAACGTCATTCAAACCATTCCAAGATCATGAAGAATTATGGCAAACAATATAGGAGAATAAGAAATATTGAATATTTCCAGAGCCTCATTGTATGCCGCGATAGCTTTGTTACAATTATCGGACGTGTCTTGAAATTCTGCCAGTATTCTATATTAAATGCCGATATTACTTCTAGTCGCTACATAACTCGTGGGAAAGGCCTATGTCTCTGAATATGTCGATCCCCGGATCCGCGGGATGGTATCGGAAATTTCGGTACAATCCGGAAGACCATGGATCTCCGGATTGAAAACCTGAGCTGGATGAATAGCTCCACCAAAAAGGCAGCCCGGGAAAAACTTGCTGTCATGAGAGAAAAGCTCGCGTATCCGGATATCTGGAGGGATATTCGGGGCTCATCCTGTCTGACTCCTATATCGGGAATGTCCGTTCCCGCACCCGATCGACCCTCTATTAGCGTCTATTAGTGTCTGTATTTCCGGGTGTTGGATTTACGACGTAAAACAGGTCATTTCCGGGCGAATTTGTCCTGTCATTCCGCCTGTTTTTCCGGGAATTTGTGCTGTTGAACCCGCTCCGGCATGGTTCCGGCCGGAGCCCTCCGACGGTGAATGATCTTCCTAGGAACGTATGTCCCCGGGCCAGGATCACACCGTCAGTATCGAGGGCGGCACTCCATTCCGTCGGAGAGAACCCGTGGGTCAAAACATGGCTTCCTTTCACTTGACCCCTCCCGCACCCCACCCACCTCCCTGAGTTTCGCCTCCTATTAGCGTACATTAGCGTTTTTTAGCTCGAAGAAAATCGCCCGTTTGGCGAAAATCGCGCGGAAAACACGTTCTTGGAAAAAGTGTGTAAAACTGCATCGTTTTTTTATAGTATATCCGGAAATGGAATCCCCGGAATGGCTAACCTGGGCCTTATAGGGTTGGATTTGGGGATGGAAGATGATGTTTCTCCGGGTATGGTAAAAATACAAAGGGGAAATTTTAGGCAGATGATGTCGTTCGTTGCTTCTAAAAGAGAATTTATGAATAACCCCGCATTACACTACGTACCGAAAATAACCTGTCAACGAGGGGTGAGAAAACATGAAAAAAACTGAAATAATGGGAATATTCGCATTGCTACTCATAGCGGCGGCGATGATCGCAGCATGCACGCAGGTCCAGCAACCTGACACCAGCAACGCCGTGATAACGTACAAATTCTACGGCGGGTTCGTCATGCCGACGTATGCGATACAGGAATTAGTGGTAACCAAGGACAAGGCGACACTGACCATCATGGCAGCCGACGGGAACATTACCGAGAGATTCGAGAAGAACCTGACCAGGGAGCAGTACAACGCGATTGTGAAGGTGTTCTTCGACAACAACTTTGCTTCTTACGGGGACCGGTATGATGAGGGCCAGAAGTACGTGACCGATGTTGGCTTCACGGATATAACGTTTGCAGCGAACGGGAAGACGAAAACCGTGACGACCTACAACGTCAATGACTACATGCCATCCGGCCTTATCAGGATACGGGAGAAGCTCCAGGAGACCGTCGAATTCACGAGGACTCTTGACGAGAGCCAGATAAAGGCGCTCGCAGAGTCCTGGATGCGGGAAGCGCCGACCTACAAGTATGACGGTTCGGGCCTCGCACTCGTTCATTATGTCCAGCTGGAATCATACCCTGTCCGGCACGTACTCACCTACACATTCACGAGCAGTCACGCGGGTTACGGCGACAGGTCAGGGAAGGTGACCGCCCAGGTAATCACGGAGCATTCGATAACAATCACGATAGTCGATGGACACGTTGAATCCGCGGTAATCGATGAGAAGTGGGACGAGATGGGCCAGTTCGTGGTCGGCTCTGAACTAGCCCTCTCATACCGGCCAAAGATGTGCGAGAAGACGCCATGGCAGGTCTGGGAAGAGAACTCCGGACGGGTATACATACGGGCGCCGACCGATGAGGAGATAATAAAGAGCTATTACCAGTCCGTTTACAGCATCGACGTCAAAGACGTGAAGAAGATCCAGCTCGATCAGGTGACATGCCAGGCCTGCGATGTCTGCCTGGAGACCTACCGGTTCGATCTCACCGTGAACGCACGTGAGATGCAGCCATTGCTCGATGAAGGATGGACCCGGATTGGATGATTATTTTTTATTTTTTGGAAATCTCATTTCGTCTTAGTCCTCCTCATTCATCTCTTTTTAAAAAAAAGAACGGCAGGTAAGCTATGGCTGGACACGTCCTCCAGGTTCTTACAGATCCCTGGTTCTCACACAGCTAGCTTCCCGGGCAGTTCCCGGGCCCAGGCGGTAATTGCGGTCCAGTCCCGGAAGTCACCGACCGGGGACTTTACCGATTTTGTCATCCATCTCTGGAACCACGAAAGCTTTTTTGGATCCAGACTGCCGGCAAATACGGTCTCTGCTACCGGCAGCAGCGGGTCAAGGGATGCATGGAGTGCCTTTTGTGAATTCGCCATATGGACCGGGTCCTTTGAGACCGGTGCGAGGCTGACGATAAACCCGGCAACCGGCAGTTTCATCAGTCCGTCGCGGAGGCGCGTGACGAATTTCACCGTATCTATCATCTTCCCCATGTACATCGGTGCACCGATGATGACCGCGTTGTAACCCTCAAGAGACGTCACGGTCCCCATCTCCATGACGTCAACGACGTGACCCCCGGCCTGCAGTTCTCTTCCAATCGCCTGTGCAATTTCCGCAGTCGATCCCTTCTTCGTTGCATATGCTACCAGAATACGTGCCATGGTTTTCCCTGAATGGGGATTATGTGCCGGGGGATATTAAAAATGGTGGAGCCGGTCGAGTGCTTCGGGTACGGGGGTATATGCCCGGGTCTTGGGCTTGACGGCATCGAAGAGGTCGCCCGCGTGGACGAGGACGTTTGGTTTTTGTTGTATGATCTCATCTATCGCTTTGAGAAAATTGTCATAGACATGCTTCTCGCGGAGGTTCTGCCGCTCTCGGGGTCGAGGCGGTTGAATGCGGCTAAGCCTAAGTGGGTGTCGGCGATGTGGATGATGTGCATTGTCGTTGAATTTTATTTGGGCGGTGCAGGGATATAAGAGGGTGGGGGGAGAATGTGAAGATAGTACCAATATTGGATAGTTGAAAGTGCATCTCAGAAAAAGAAAGATTCGAATCCGGACTCTCGCATTCAATTATGGGGTTAAAGGTAATCTGCGCTTTTGGAACCCATCACTACTGATATCACAATTATCTCTCTAATTTAAAGGCATACGCAAGAACCATCTGGTTTTTCGATCCGGCAACGCGAAAAACCCCGTTGACCTCAGCGCATTCCCGGGGTCTCTGATGTGTCGCACGTAGGGATTATGTTCACGGAACTCCGGGGCAATTTCGTTTCCAGGTCCTTTTTCATCCGGTTGATCTCGTCCTGCACCTCGCACATCTGCATTGTGCCCTCAAACTCAAGGAAGATCTCGATGTAGATGTTACCACCGCTCCGCCGCGATCTGACCCCGTGGAGTTGTTCGTACTTGTCAAAATGTTCTGCCAGTTCCCTCACGACAACGAGCTGGAGTTCCTCATCGAGTGTCCGGTCGAGAAGATCCGGAACCGATGTTCTGATCATTCCGTAACCGGACTGGAGGAGAAAACCGATGATGATAACGGATCCAACCGGGTCAATGTACACCGCCCAGGGATAGCGGGCGCAGACGATCGCGATTATCATGGAGACAAGGACAACCATATTTGCATATGCCTTCATCCGGAAGAGGCGCCACTGCGAATCCATGAGGGGCGAGGATTCTTTCATGGCGATCCGGTAGTTGCTCACCCAGAACCAGACATCGGCTGCGATTGAGAATAGGAGTATGACAATCGCAAAAAGAATTCCTTCGGAGACAAGAGATGCGGGCATGAGGAACCGGTACATTGCTGCAAGAACAACGAAGACGAGGGAGAGCAGCATCAGGCCGCCGGTAACAATCCGTGCAATGGTCTCATGTTTTCCCATCCCGTAATCATAGCGGCCATGGCCGCCACGGGAGATATCTCGCGCGATAATCCACGCAATCAGCGTGGCGACGGCCTCGTTGATCGTCTTGAGGGTTAATGCAAAGTATGCTACCGACCCGGAGAAGATCGATGCCGCGAGAGCAGGGATGATGGGGATAACCGCGGCAAGAAGACTCACAAAAAGTGCACGTTCCCGTTCGGTATCTCCCGGAAATATCCCCTTTCCCTGCAATAGCACACGGAAGTTCATCTGATCCGCTGGATCATTGAACGCAGAGGAGGAAAAACCCGGCGGTTTTTCCGGCACTGTGGCACCGGGGAACTATGCAGCAAACCAGCTCGATTGTAATATTCAGTGGAACTGGTGACGGATTTGTTCCGTCTACCATCGATATGGGGAAATAGTCGAAGAGTTCTAAATTTTTGAGAGCTACCCTTCAGCAACCTTGAGTTTTGCCTTCCATCAGCGCACATTAGTGTTTTATAACTCAAAGAAAATCGCCCCTTTTTGGCATAAATCGTGCGGAAAATGCGTTCCTGAAAAAAGTGTGTAGAACTGTATCGTTTTTTGTACATATTCGGAAATGGTCCGAAAAAGGATAGCCCGGATTGGCAAACCGGGGCCGCAGAGGGGCCGGATTAAGGTGCTAAAGATGAGCTTTGTCAACACCTGTATGTAGAGCTTGAACTGGTACGTTCGCCGTGACCCGTCAGAAAAAAGGTCAGGAGATGGCCGGCTTTCTCTTCCCGTGCCGGACCTTGCAGTCCTGGATCGGGCAGTCATCCGGACAATCCGGTATTGCAAACGATTCACTTATGCCGGGTCCGCTCATCCTGCGCTTCATCTCTACCATACAGACACAGTCATTGGACATATCGATGAGGGCTGCGGTTGTACTCCTTCTTTGGGGTTATCAATAATTCTCATTTTGTATCCGACAAGAGAAAATGCAGTGTAACTTGATTTTCTTGAAAATTATTTATTTTAGAGGGGGATCCTGACGCCGAATCCTTACTGCGACTACTGATATCAGAACGATTGCACCTATGGGTGCATACAAGAGAGGGGTGGTTTTGGTTTGTTGTTGGCTTCGTTGCGGGACCATAGTCGTTGGAGATTGTTGTGGGAGCGGGGTTGTTGGGATTTGTTGTTGAATGGGAGTGGCTGAGGTTTGTTGTGCCTGAATTTGTTTTTGAAGCGCAATTTCCAGGGATTTTTTCGCCATACCGTCACCCGGGTCGATGGTGAGTACCTTAGTAAATGACAGGGCTGCTTCTGCATACCGGCCGAGTTCCATTAACGCGTTTCCGCGGTTATACCACGGACTTGCGTAATCCGGCTTTATCGCAATGGCTTTATCAAAAGAATCTATTGCCTCCTTGTATCGATCGAGACTCATTAGTGCATTTCCACGATAATTCCATGTGGTGGCTGAATCCGGGTTGATGGCGATTGCCTTGTCAAAAGATTCAAGGGCTGCTGTAGCATTCGCATCGACGGCTTTGAGAGAACTAAGACCTTCATCGATATACTGCCTTTCACGATTATCGTACGCAGTAACCAGGGGAGATATGAGCACTACAAGGAGAATACTCACAAAGAAAAATGCAACATTACGAATGATTGTCATGTTAGGTAATTTTCTATCGAGATGATTATTTTTGTGATTTATACCCGGCCAGACCTTCAGTTACAGCATTTCATAAAAAGAATGTACTCTTATAAAATGAATATTAAAAAATAACTGTACACAAACAAAACCGGGAAAAATATTACAGCCCAGATAATTTTGTTCCAAACATAAACCCTTTCACCATCCATTGGCGAAATGGGGAGAAAGGTTACTACCGAGGTTAACAAACTCATCTCAAGTCCCATCAATCCGAGAGAGGCATAGGTCCCTTTCATCAGGTACATTACGAGGAATATCGAACTGAGAAGGATACTTACTAACGGTCCGGCAAGCATGACGATTGCCAGTTTTTTCTTGTCGCATTCATCCTCACGTTCAATTTCCGTTCGCACCGGTTGACCGAATACATACCTGAATATTACTGTAGTGAGGATCATTATCAGAATCCCGCCCCACCAAAGCCGGTATTCCGCAAGAATTCCCTTTTTCCCTGCAACAATGTACTGGATTGCTTTGGGTACAATTACGACGATCGCACTGATGATTATCCAAGTTACAAAAATATCGATCTTGAGGCCGAAGGATGTGATAAAAGTAAATGCACCCCCGAGTATCACTGCACCTATAAGCGATACAGGGAGATTTTTTCTCAAAATTACTGATACCCGGTATTTGTTAACCGTCGATGAAATTTTTTTCTCAAGAGTATTTAATTTCGCAGATACCCGTTTGTTGATACGTGATTCTCCATACTCTCTGGTGATTTTTGAGGTAACGGTGAGGATTTTTATCAGATATACTAAAAGTAATCCAATAATTACTGATAACGGTATAGATTCCGGGAAGGTTGATTGATTAATATTTCTGCTGTTTCCGGAAAGATTGTTATTCTCAAAAAGGTTGCCCCACCCACAATTCTGAAGGTTAATTCCCGTTAGTTTGGTATTTGCTATAGTATTTCCCGTAACAATTGATTGATCTACGCTCCTTAAATAGATCCCAAATGTTCTGCTGTTCAGGATTGTATTATCGGTTATCCGGTTATCATTTGATTTGTACAGTGAGACTCCATCACCATTATTTTCAATTTCGTTGTGGGAAATTACATGTCCATTTCCCGAGTTTGTTTTATCAAAATACGCATAGGGGAATAAAAAGAATTTATTTCCCGCGATATCTATGACGGGAGGCTGTCCCTTTTCACCGCTTAAAGATATCGCATTCAGACGGTTCTGCGAGATTGTATTGGAATCCACGATGAATTTTTCGACATCGTGACCTTCAATACCCTGTTCATTATTTCGTAACAGGTTATGATTGAATGTAATATTCGATGACGAAACTGACAGGACCCCTATTTTATTCCCGACAATGTTTACATTTTCAACACGACTGTTTTGTATTCTGTTCAGTGCCAGTCCTGTGTAACAATTCGTTATTGAAACATTTTTTATGATAATTCCCGAACCTGGTTTATTTGCATTGAAATTTGTTTGTATTCCCGCTGATTGACCATATCCTGAGCCCTGGCAATCAATCGTATACCCCATGCCATCTATTATTACTCCCGGTGACTGGATGTTGATACAGACGGACATAGACATGCCAGTACCTGAGATCTGGGTAGGTTCCGGGGACGTGAGGTTCTGGACCAGCTGATAATTCCCCGGTGATCGTATTACTCTGGGACCGGATATCTCCAGATAATTCCCTTCTGGTTGACTGGTTGTTTTCTTTTTTGATAGATCTGCTGAATCCAGCACACACCCAGAAAAAGCAATAAACAATAATAAAATTATAAAAAGAGAGATTATTGATTTTAACTCCATGTTTCAACTGGATTTACGATTTATAATAAATCTACCTATTTGCACCAAACAAATTTTTATCGATAATCCATTTCCTCTTTGCTTTCCAATTCACTGTTGGATACGGTGATTTTACAGCAATATAGAGGCACTACCCAAGTTGGATAATTTTCATGATATTGTGGGAAAGGACTTATCAACGCGATAAGAAATACACCTCCTTATTCTTAGATCCTGCAACCACATACTGCCCGTCTGGAGTTACAGAAACGTCTTCAATCGGGCGTCCCATTGCAGCCCCGGACAACCAAATGGGGAAAGAAATAAAGAAATCCCCAAACATTACTGCTCATTTTTTGCGAATTTGGGTATCTAACCATGCCAAAACCCCTTTCGGAGAAACCGTCACTGACGGAGACGCGATATGGGTAAAGTGTATGTTTTCCTGTGGCTCATGATCGGAGTTCCGATCCCCAAAACAGCCCTTCCTTTCCCTTTGACCGTGCTACCTATCCAACACCCCTGAGTTTTGCCTCCCATTAGCATACATTAGCGTTTTATAGCTCGAAGGAAATCACCCCGTTTGACGTAAATCGTGCGGAAAACGCATTTCTGGAAAAAATGTGTAAAACTGTACCGTTTTTTGTACATATTCGGAAATGGTCCGGAAAAGGATTGCCCGGATTGGCAAACCGGGGTCGCAGAGGGGCCGGAATAGGGAGTGGGAGATGAGGTACCAATGGAAGAGTTGAAACGACGGAGAAGGCGTGCCGTCAGTGTTTCTCCTGTTGTGCCTGAATCTCCCTGCTCAATCGTTACCAGCCTGTTCATGGTCGGCTCTGAACTATCTCTCTCATACCGGCCAAAGATGTGCGAGAAGACTCCGTGACAGGTCTGTTTACGGATGTAATTAAAAAAGAAAATTACGATTTCTTTGGCGGAATTGCCAGCAGGTCATCCTGTTCATTAGCTTCTTTTTTCTGCATTGATTTTCCTATGAAAGATACCACAAGAGCTGTGATCATAATACCCCCCAGCAGGATGGCTGTGGTAGCGGTGTTTGGCAATGTGAAGGCGAGTATAAGGAATACCGGAAGCAGCCCGATTGCAATTATTTTCATATGTATCTCTTTAATTTTCATTGTTGATCCTCTTCCTCTTCTCTTTTTTATTAAAAACCGTTCATCACTCCAGGAATGCAGCATCAGACAGGGTCCTGGTGATAGCGGTGTCTGAGTACCTGATCCGTTCCTAATCCCAGTAATGACGGATAAAGAGTTGGTGATCCCTCACCATTGGCGTGAGGAAATAGAGTGCCAGAGGCACCAGCACGATGCAGACTACGAGATTTCCGATCAGCCAGCCGAAAAATACCGAAGGGACCGCTGCCCACTGGATTATGCCTGGCACGGCAAGGGTCACCGAACCCCAGAGTGCGCCTGCGACATTATTGAGAATGATGCCAAAAACCACCAGTATCCCAAGATCCCGTGTGCTCCTCAGGGATGGATCGGCTTTGAGTACCCTGAACGCA
>Ga0315281_10003126_pt1 | contig 24332 bp, 19 predicted proteins | sample YL17G07_0_MG_FD_204540 | JGI IMG/M metagenome (GOLD analysis project Ga0315281, IMG submission 204540) | Sediment microbial communities from Yellowstone Lake, YNP, Wyoming, USA - YL17G07_0 | ecosystem: Environmental > Aquatic > Freshwater > Lake > Sediment | place: USA: Wyoming | collected... | reverse complement strand
TCCCCCTGCAACCCCCTGATCGCTTACGCTTCAACCTCAAACGTCAACATCATACAGAACTACACTGAGGAATTTATAACCGCTGTAAACCGGGGAGTTTCAAAACGCGGGTAACAAGTGATAAAGTATACTGTGCAAAAGAATTGCTCAGTTTTCTGGGGAAAGAATAGTTTAAAAGCATCTACTGCCAGTAGATGACGTAGAGCAAGAAAGCAGATTGTAGATGGAACGGATTCAGGGACGCTCTGGAGGCCAATTTCTTTGTCGCATTTGTATTAATGTGCTATAATGCCAACAAGTTGATATCAGTGTTTCGCTCCAAAGTTTTTGCCCTCTCAAAAAGAAGGGGAGGTAATACGCATGCTTGAAGAATTGAGAAACAGAGTGGACTCTTTCTGGAGGTCTCTTTGAAATAGGAAAAAAGAAGGAGACTATAGCCGACATCGACAAGATCGTCGCTCAATCTGATTTCTGGCGTGATCAGAACAGGGCGAAGGAAGTTATGGGCCGCCTCAATCGTTTGAAAAAGGTGGTCGGCCAATGGGAAAAACTGAACCGGGAGCTTGGCGACCTGGAAATATTCAAAGAGCTTTCCCGCGAGGAAAACGACCGGTCGATCGAACCGGAGATCGAAGTTGCGACACGGAGGCTGAAAGTCGAGATTGAACAGCTGGACGTCGAAGTCAAGCTTTCGGGTGAACATGACACTAATAATGCCATCGTGTCCATTCATTCCGGCGCAGGCGGGACGGAGTCGTGCGATTGGGCGGAGATGTTGTTGCGCATGTTTAACCGCTGGGCCGAGCGGCGGGGGTTCGGTGTCGAGATCACCGATATCCTGCCCGGGGAAGAAGCGGGGACGAAAAGCGTTACATTTATTGTGAAGGGGGAATATGCCTACGGTCTGTTGCAATCGGAAATCGGGGTGCATCGACTGGTGCGTATTTCTCCCTTTGACTCCAACAAGCGGCGGCACACGTCGTTTGCGTCAGTCGACGTCATCCCCGAGATCGAGGATGACGCCGAGATCCAGATTGAGGATAAGGATATCCGTATCGACACCTATAGGGCGTCCGGGCCTGGCGGCCAGTATCTCAACAAGACCGATTCCGCCGTCAGGATTACGCATATGCCGTCCGGCATCGTCGTTCAATCCCAAAGCGAGCGTTCCCAGCTGAAGAACCGGGTTACGGCCATGAAACTGCTGAAGGCGCGGCTGTATGAGCTTGAGCAGGAGAAGAAGCGGCAGGCAACGGAAAAGCACTATGATGAGAAGGGAGCGATCGCATGGGGAAGCCAGATACGCTCGTACGTGTTTATGCCATACCAGCTGGTTAAAGACCACCGTACCGGCATGGAAATACCGCAGGTGGACAAGGTGATGGATGGGGAAATCGACGGCTTTATCGCCGCCTTTCTCGATTGGAAACTGAAAACGAAAGCAACATCGAAAAAATAACTTATCTTAATACTGCGATGGCGAAAAAATTTCATGGGGGATGGATATACGCTGCCGCCGATTGTGTCCGATTGACAATGAATTTAAAAATGAGTATAATTTTAAAAATGCGGCTGCTTCGAATTCAACCCGGATTTTGCAATAGGCGCGAGGGCCGAGACGGACAAGGCCGAGACTTTTTCGACGAAAAAAGTGAGAGCGTAGCGTTGTCTACGGTAGAACTTTTTTCGGAAGAAAAAGTCCGGCGTTGTACGTCGAATCCCGCGTCCTATTGTAAATTCCGGGTTTAACCCGGTAAAGATGAGGTGCGCAATGGCGAAAGTTATGGTTGTTGATGATGAACGGGACGTTGTAGAACTATTAAGTTTCGTGCTGAAAAAAGACGGGTACGAAGTGATCACCGCCTACAACGGCAGAGAAGGGCTTGAAAAGATCGGTTTGCTTCCCGCGGCACAGCCGCCGGTTAAACCGGATCTCATTGTGCTCGACATCATGATGCCGGAAATTGACGGTTTTACCATGCAGAACAAGATGACTGAAAATGAATCGACGAGTTCCATCCCCATTATTATTCTGACGGCAAAGGGCCAGATGCGCGATCTGTTCGGCATGGCGAGCAATGTAGTGTCTTATATTGAGAAACCGTTTGACCCAAAAATATTAAGAGAGAAGGTTAAAGAAGTTCTAAACAAAAAATGAGCGAAACCTCTACACCATTAGAACAGTTGATCGAAGCCAGAAAAGAAAAACTGAGAAAGATGCGCGAAGCGGGATTAAATCCCTATCCCGCTCATTATTCGACGAATTACGCGATTGAGGGTGTCCAAAGGCATTTTGCTCACCTGGCTACCGGTGAGATGTCGACGGAACAGGTTTCGGTGGCCGGCCGCGTGGTGTCCCGCCGTGAGATGGGGAAAGCGTCGTTTGTGGATATGGTTGATGCGACAGGGAAATTGCAGCTATATTTCAAGGCGGACATTCTGGGTGTTGATTCATTTACGGCATTCAAGGATTTTCTCGATCTTTCGGATTTTATCGGCGTGAAGGGAACACCGTTTCGAACACGGAGCGGCGAGTTAAGCATTAAGGTTGAGAAGTGGGAGATGCTTGCGAAATCTCTGCGTCCGATGCCGGAGAAATGGCACGGACTTAAGGATACAGAGACGCGCTATCGCCAGCGCTATCTTGACCTCTTATCCAACGCCGAGGTAAAACAGGTTTTCGTGAAACGCAGTCAGATTATTGCGGCCTTACGCCGGGAACTGGAGAACCGGGGGTTCATGGAAGTTGAGACCCCCATGATGCAGATAATAGCCGGCGGCGCCGCGGCGCGGCCGTTCATGACGCATCACAATGCGCTGAACCTCGATCTTTCCCTGCGCATCGCGCCTGAATTGTTCCTGAAGCGGCTTGTTGTGGGCGGAATGGACAAGGTCTTTGAGATCGGCAGGAACTTCCGCAACGAAGGCGTGGACCGGAGCCATAATCCGGAATTTACCATGCTTGAGTTGTATCAGGCGTACGCGGATTATAACGATATGATGGCTCTCTGCGAGCAGCTGATCACGGTGGCGGCGGAGCGGGTGGGCGCTGTGGTCAAGGCGCCGTTCCGCCGCGTTACGCTCTTTGATCTGCTTCGTGAAGCGACGGGCATGGATCTGTTCCCCGCCATGAAAAACGGCGAACTGTTGAAAGCGGCCCGTGAACTGAGGGTCGATCTCCCTGCCAATACGCCGGAGAAAAAAGTTCTCGACCATATTTTTGACGAACGGGTATGCCCCAAACTGATCGAGCCGACATTTGTCACCGATTATCCCGCGGCTTATTCCCCGCTTGCGAAGGCGAAACCCGATGCTCCGGATATTGCAGAGCGATTTGAACTGTACATGAACGGCAAGGAAATAGCTAATGCGTATTCCGAGTTGAACGATCCGGAAGTTCAGAAAAAGAATTTCATCGAACAGATGGAAGCCCGTCGCTGCGGTGATGAAGAAGCGCAGCCCTACGATGAGGATTACGTTTCGGCGCTGGAGCACGGCCTGCCGCCGACCGGAGGCCTGGGGATAGGTATCGACCGGCTGGTCATGATGCTGACGAATACCGACTCCATACGCGAAGTTATTCTGTTTCCCATACTGCGACCTGAAGATTAAGAGGGCGTTTCAGAATGTCGCTTTGGGAGCGAAACCTTGGATTTTGAGACTGAACGAAGCAAAATTTTTCGCGCATCCTTGAAGAAGGATGTAAGGAAAATTTTGCACAGATTCAGGCCAAAAGCCGAGGTTGCAACCCCGAATGGGCATTTTGAAATGCACTCTAAGGCCAATGGCGTTTAGTTAAGGATTTTTACCGTCAATAAATATTTTCAGATCCCTTCTCCCCTCAGAGGGAGAAGGTGAGGATGAGGGGTGGTTGTAGACGGCAAAAATCATTCGTCCCCTCACCTTAATCCTCTCCCGCAAGGGGAGAGGAAACATGAATGGGATAAATTCTTGTTGTATTATCAATGCAAAAACCTTAACTAAACGGCATTGACTCTAAGGCCGAATCCCGCCGAACGAACGTCAACCGTATCCGTAAGAGGAAAACGCACCTGTCATGTCCCTGGAAATGTTTTTCGCATGGCGTTACTTAAAAGCGCGTAGAAAGGGCGTCTTTACGTTTCTGACTACCCTGATCGCCATCGGCGGTATCACGCTGGGTGTGGCGGCGCTGATTATCACCCTGGCCGTTATGACGGGATTCCACTGCGATATAAGGGAAAAGATATTGGGGGTCCAACCTCATCTTATAGTGCTGCGGGACGATCAACTGCCGCTGTCGGAATATGTGGAGATTGACGCGCGTATCACGGCGAACAGTCAGGTCGCAGCGGTTGCGCCCTTCGTTTATGGACAGATCATTCTCATGAATAACCATGCGACATCGGGCGCGCTGGTCAAAGGCGTCGATCTGAAGGCGGAAGAGCGGCTGGTCCCGCTTAAACGGTTACTGGTTGGCAGGCAAGCCGCATTGATTGAACGTCTGGGTGACCACGATATAATACTCGGGCAGGAACTGGCACGGTCCATCGGTGTCAAGTCAGGGCAGGATGTCATCCTGATGACGCCCAGCCGGATTGCGCTTGTGCCCCGCATGGAGAAGTTCAACGTCGCCGGCGTATTTCACTCGGGGATGTACGAATACGATTCCAGCCTTTCTTACATCGCATTGTCGTCGGCACAGAAGCTGTTCGGAACGGGCAACGCCGTTTCGGGCATAGGAATATCATTGAAGCAGCCGGAACGCGCCGGCCTCGTGGAGAAAGAGTTGCAGGAGCAGCTGTCATACCCGTACCTTGTCCGTTCCTGGGAACGGATGAACCATAACCTTTTCGCGGCGCTGAAACTCGAGAAGATAATGATGTTTATTATCCTGGCGCTCATTATACTGGTCGCGGCATTTAACATCATATCCAACCTTCTGCTTCTGACGGTCGAGAAGGCAAAAGAGATTGGAATTTTGTCTTCTCTTGGAATAGGGCGAAACCGTATCGCGCGGATATTTTTTTTCGAAGGCATGATCATCGGCGTGGCGGGTATTTTGTCCGGGGTGGGGCTTGGAGCCGGGGTGAGCCTGATGCTGGGTAAGTACCAGTTCATCCATCTTCCGGCGGACGTCTATTATCTGGAAACGCTGCCGGTGCGTGTCGTTGCGGCTGATGTTTTCAGCGTGATAGGCGCAACGCTGGCCATTACGATTGCCGCTGCTATCTATCCGGCGTACCAGGTAACAAAGCTTGATCCTCTTGAAGCGATACGGTATGGATAATTAACGGTATGGATATACGCACCGAACATCTTCAAAAATCGTTCGTCCTTGATCGTGGTGTTGTCGTGCGGGCGCTTAAGGATGTCAGCGTTGAAATAAAGTCCGGAGAAACGGTGGCGATAGTGGGGCCTTCAGGAGCCGGCAAAAGCACGCTCCTGCACCTTGTCGGACTCATGGATCACCCGACCGGAGGTTCGATATATTTTGACGGCCAGGACATTGGTTGTTTGAATAAAGAAGCGCACGCGCGTACGCGGCGGGAAAAAATAGGTTTCTTGTTCCAGATGCACTACCTGTTGCCGGACTTTACCGTTTGGGAAAATGTGATTATTCCTGTATGGGAAAAGCGTGCGGAAATAGAGCCGGACGTGCGGGGTCTTTTAGGACAACTGGGCTTGCAGGATCGGCTGAACCATATGCCGGCGGAACTTTCGGGCGGCGAAGCGCAGCGGGTAGCCATGGCGAGGGCGCTGATAAATCGGCCCGAGCTTCTGATGGCTGATGAGCCGACCGGTAATTTGGACCGAGAGACGGGCGAGAAAGTCGAAGATCTTCTTTTCAACGAATGTGAACGCAGAAAGATCACGTTGCTGTTGGTAACGCATAACCCCGAACTTGCCCGGCGTGCGGGCAGGCTATTGAAAATGCGCGACGGCGTTCTCGTGCCTTGATATTGCTTTATTACCGGACACCATACGTATCCAAATTACGATCGTCGGTTAAACACAAGAAATGCCATGCATTTGACACGTTCCAGCGTAGGGGCGGCTTCGAGACTGTGTCGCAATGGGTGTTGTAGGGGCGGACTTGAGACTGTGTCGTAATTGCTAAAAGCTGTCATTGCGAGTGACCGAAGGGAGCGCGGCAATCTCAATTTTCCGTCGAAAGGCGAGATTGCTTCCGTCACTTTGTTCCTTCGCAATGACACAAAAAATGAATTACGACACAGTCTCCTTGTCCGCCCGTCCAGCACTGTATCGACAATAACGGGCGGGTAAACCCGCCCCTACGAAAGTCAAAAAGTAGATTGCGACACAGTCTCTTCAGCCGCCCGAAGGTGTTGGAACATAGTGTCGAGCGGGCGGCTGAAGCCGCCCCTACAAAATAACGAATTATTTGGACACGCATGACCGGACATAACAAATGATCCCCGATCTACGATAAAAGAAGGAGAGCGAGAGATGAAGATCTATCTGGACGGTAAGTTGCTTGACAAAGAAGATGCGAAGATTTCCGTGTTTGACCACGGACTCCTGTACGGTGACGGCGTTTTCGAGGGAATTCGCGCCTACAACGGGAGGGTCTTCCGCCTGAGTGAGCATCTTGACCGGTTGTATAATTCGGCGCGGGTCATTCAGCTTGACCCAGGCATGTCGAAAAAGGAAATGGGGTCCGCCATTTTTGATACGTTGAGCGCTAACAAGCTGCGGGATGCCTATATCCGGGTCGTCGTTACGCGCGGTGTAGGTGATCTGGGGCTGGATCCCCTGAAATGCCCTAAAGCGACGGTCTTCATTATCGCCGACAAGATCAAGCTCTACCCCGAAGAAGTTTGTGCTAACGGGCTTGAGCTCATTACGGCGACTACAAAACGTAATATCCCTGAGGCGCTGAATCCCTGCATTAAGTCACTGAACTATTTGAATAACATCATGGCGAAAATTGAGGCGACGCAGAGCGGCGTTTCCGAGGCCATCATGCTTAACGCGATGGGGTACGTGGCTGAATGCACGGGCGATAATATATTTATTCTGAAAGAGAACACACTGATAACGCCGCCGTCATGGGCCGGGGCGCTCGAAGGCATCACCCGCGGCGCTGTCATGGACCTGGCGAAAAACAAACTGAAACTCCTGGTAAAAGAAGACCTTTTTACAACGTACCATCTTTACACGGCTGACGAGTGCTTTCTGACGGGTACCGCGGCGGAAGTCATCCCGGTCGTAAAGATCGACGGGCGGGTAATCGGCGAAGGAAAACCGGGCAAAGTGACGCTGAAACTGATTAAAGAGTTCTCTGAACTGACACGACTGACCGGAGTGCCGATATACGAGAGATGAAACGTCATTGGAATGCTTAAGAAACATTTTGTACAATATACGTAGTTATGGAAGGGTTGGGCCTACTTGAATATCCGGAAATTGTAGATTATAATTATAAAGGAAAAGGGCCTGCGTCCGGAAAACTAAAGCCGCCGGCAGTCCCGCCTGAAGCGGGAAGAACGTTTTAGGGAGATTGAAAACATGTCAAATCGCTTTACTGATCGTGTCCAAAGGGTCATTATTATCGCGCAGGAAGAAGCCAAGCGCCTTAATCATGATTATGTGGGGACCGAACACATTCTTCTGGGACTGGTTGCCATCGGGGAAGGGGTGGCGGCAAAAGTGCTTATCAATCTGGGTATCGATTTAAGGAAACTGCGCACGGAAGTCGAAAAGCTGGTTGGTACAGGCGACAATGTGATGCTGCTGGGCGAGATCCCGTTTACGCCGCGGGCGAAGAAGGTCCTTGAGCTTGCCGTCGAGGAAGCGCAGAGCATGGGGCATACTTACGTCGGCACGGAACATCTTCTGCTCGGTCTTTTGCGCGAAGAGGAAGGCATTGCGGCGCGTGTGATGGAAAATCTGGGTGTCAGGATCAACGATGTCCGGGAGGAAGTTATCAATTTGATGGGAGAAGGCACGGAGGCCGGACAGCATGGCCCCGCGCCGGCCCGCGGGAAGACCAAGACACCGAACCTTGATGAATTCGGGCGCGACTTGACGCAGATGGCGAGAGAAGGAAAACTAGACCCGGTTATAGGCAGGAATGATGAGATTGAGCGCCTGGTACAGATACTATCGCGCCGCACAAAAAATAATCCGGTACTGATCGGTGATTCCGGTGTCGGAAAAACGGCGATCGTTGAAGGGCTGGCGCAACGAGTTTCGTCCGGCGAAGTGCCCGAAATACTATTCTCAAAACGGGTCATGACGCTGGATATCGCATCCGTGGTTGCGGGGACGAAATATCGCGGTGAATTCGAACAGCGGCTCAAAAACATCATGGAAGAAATTCGCCGCTCGAAAAATCAGGTAATACTGTTTATCGACGAGTTGCACACAGTAATCGGCGCCGGTGCGGCGGAAGGCGCCATCGATGCGTCGAATATGTTGAAACCGGCCCTTGCGCGCGGCGAACTTCAATGCATCGGCGCGACGACGATGGACGAGTTTCGCAAACACATCGAACATGATGCGGCGCTGGAACGCCGGTTCCAGCCGATTTTCGTTGAACCGCCCAGCGTCGAAGAGACAGTGCAGATACTGAACGGCCTTAAGGAACGTTATGAGAATCACCATAAGGTCAATTATTCCGATGAATCATTGCGCGCGGCGGCGGAACTGTCCGACCGCTACATTTCGGACCGTTTTCTGCCGGACAAGGCCGTTGACCTTATCGACGAGGCCGGGGCGCGGGCTCGCCTGAAATCAACACAGACGCCTGAATATTTGAAGGCGAAGGAAGAAGAAATCAGGCAGGTGACTGAAGCGAAAGAAGCGGCCATTGCAAAGCAGGAATACGAGAAGGCGGCGCGTCTGCGCGACAAGGAACGGGAAATGCGCAAGGCGCTTGATGACGCGAGAAAAAAATGGCGCGTGGACCGCGAGGAGGAGCGCACCCTCATTACCCAGGAAGATATCGCGCTGCTTGTTTCCAAATGGACTAAGATACCGATAACCCGGCTGACGAAAAGCGAATCGGAACGATTGCTCCAGATGGAAGAGGAACTTAAGAAACGCCTTGTCGGACAGGATGAGGCGATCAGGGCGATATCGCGGGCTATACGGCGCAGCCGTACCGGCCTCAAAGACCCGAGGAAACCGATCGGCGGGTTCATATTCCTGGGGCCGACGGGCGTAGGAAAAACCGAATTGGCGCGGGCATTGGCCGAGTTTCTGTTCGACGACCCGAACTCGCTTATTCGCGTAGACATGTCAGAGTTCATGGAGAAGTTCTCCGTCTCGCGTCTTATCGGAGCGCCTCCGGGATACGTGGGCTATGAGGAAGGCGGCGAACTGACCGAGAAGGTCCGTCGCAAACCCTATTCCGTTATTTTGTTGGACGAAATCGAGAAGGCCAACCCTGATGTTTTCAATATACTGCTGCAAATATTGGACGATGGCGTATTGACCGACAGCCTCGGGCACCGCGTTAACTTCAAGAACACAATCCTCATCATGACATCGAATGTCGGCGCCCGGCTGATATCGAAAGGCAAATCGCTCGGCTTCCTGGTTCAGGAAGACCTGTCACACGAATATTCGAACATCAAAGAAACGGTGACCGAAGAGATCAAAAAATCGTTTAACCCTGAATTCCTCAACCGTATAGACGATGTTATCGTGTTCCATCCGCTCAGCCGTAACGATATGAAGGACATACTGGAACTGATGCTCGAACGGAGCAAGGAGCGCATCGCAGCGCAGGGTTTTGAAATAGAACTGAACGAAGAGGCAAAGGAATTCCTTCTTGAAAAGGGATTCGATCCCCATTACGGCGCGCGCCCTCTGCAACGGGTGATGCAACGATACCTTGACGATGCGCTTGCCGAGGAAATACTGGGCAAGCATCTGGTGCATTATCCCGGCCAACCGCTTCTGAAAATTGAAGTAGCGCTTAATGCCGAAAAAAAAGGTTTTGAACTGAAATCGAAGGAAAAGCCAAGCGTCGTTTCTTAAGCGTTGTGTGAATGTGGAAAAAAGCCCGCGTCCTTATAATCGCCATCACCGCACTGGGATTTCTGACGGTCTTTTTCTCGTGGCAGATCAATTTTCTAAACTTGCCCGTGAGAATGGCCATTGAAGACCTCACCGGACAATCGGTCACCTTCCAGTCAATAAATTACCACTTCTTTAACCGGCTTACCGTTGAACATCTTACGCTCGGAAAGCATTTCCGCTGTGAAAGCCTTACGGTTTATGTAACGCCATGGAAACTGCTTGCCAACCCTGATAAACCGCAGTGCGCGCTATCCCATATCCATATCAGTCGGCCCTGGATTTCGGCAGATGCCGATTTCATGGAACTGCTCGGTAAAATGAAGCTGAAGGGCAGCGGCGGCCCTGCAGGCAACATTCGCATTTCCTGGGATAATGCCGAGATCTCTAACCGTTTTCTGCCGATCAGCCAGCTTAACGGCCAGATAAAGCTGGCGGAGAAAGTCAGCGGAAAGATGTCGGGAAAGACCCGCAACCATCAACTGAATATCAGTCTGTTACAGGAGATATCCGGACACTCGACAAGGGGAGAAATAATAGGAAAGATTGCAGGTCCGGTTACCAACGCCGAATTGCGAATAGCATGGGATCGGTCGCCGGATGAGACGATTACCGCTTCGCTTGATGCTCCGAAAATCCAATGGCGGGAATTTAACCTGGCCAATTCAACCGGCACTTTGTCTTACGGAAAGGACGGTTTTGCGGCAACTATCGTAAACGCCGGCGGCAATATTCAGGCTGCGGGAAGGGATGCCGATCATTTCCGCGTTCAGGGCAACATGCTGGCCGGGTCAGTGTTACCAGCGGCTACCGGGCAGTTTAAGCTATTGATAGAGAAAGACAGCGATACGATGAGGGGCTTCATCAATGGGTCTGGCATTGCGTTCAAGCAGGTATATTTTGGCAACCTTAACATTTCATTCAGCCGGATGGGTGACGGGACATGGTCATACGGCGGATTGCTTGATACAGCCCGGTATTCATTTAACGGTGTACTAAAGAGCAGTCGGGAGCTGGAATTATATATGCGGGCGGGCAGGAAGGGGTTTGGGAAGGTATCAGGCAGCATAGATCCGCTTAAACTTGACGTCAAGTTGATGAACTGGCCGGCAGAAAATATTCCTGTGCCCGGTGGTATGTATTCCGGCATCAAAGGTATTCTGGCCGTCAGAGGCACGATAACCGCAGACTCGGCAGTATTTGACTTGACGGCAAACGGTATGCAGGTGATGGGCGGCAAGCAGCAATCACTGAATGCGCACCTGGCGATGCAATCGGGCCGCTGGTTTTGTCAGGCCGCTTCAGAGACGAATGACTGGCGTATATCCGGACGATACCTGTCCGGTAATGAATGGGACGCTAAAGCCGAGTTTAAGGAGTTGATGCTGACTGATTATCTGCCGTGGATCCGTTGCAGATGGCCGATCTACGGACGGATATCAGGAACGGCGAACTACTCGTCTCAAGGCATGGGTGATGCGCAATTCTTGGTGAACGGCGTGACGTGGGATAACCAGCCTGTCGGCAACGGCAAGCTAAATATGCGATTAACCCCCGAGGAGCTGGAAATCAAGGAGATTGCCTTACGTTCCGGCAAAGGAACGATGACGGGGCATGCGCTGATAGGATTAAGCCCCAACAATAACTTTTGCGATGTCGGCATTTCGTTTTATCATTTTCAATTCACCACGGTTATGCTCCATGGCCCGCTGGCCGTTAAAGGGAAACTGGATGATGTTTACGGGCATCGCGCTTTTGTCGGTGTTCTTCAAAGCGGCAATTTTGGTATCAATTCATGGATGACGAGACGGCTGTACGCGGATATATCGCTGTCAAACCGGTCGCTCAAAATTCGTAATCTCGTATGGAGCCCGCTAATTCAAGGCGGGTTTCGCATCGATTTCTTAAGCAGGGCGCTGACGGGGAAGCTCGCGGTTAATAACCTGCCTTTGGAGAATTTATCAACGGGGATTCGCGGCAACCTTAAAGGTACGGCATTCCTTGCCGGGACAATAGACGCGCCGGAAGTGAATTTGGAGTATGCAGTTGCGAACATGCGCTATAACGCGATCTCTTTCAGCCATAGCGGTGTTGCGGTGTACCGAAATAAGAGCCTGTTTTTTGATAAGGTCCGTTTATCGATGGGGACTGGCATCGTTAACCTGAGCGGAAAAGCATGGCCCGACGTTAAGCTGGCAGGAAACATCGATTCCTGTCCGGCTCAGATGTTTTCGGCGCTCAGCGGCGTTGCCGTTCCCTTGAGTGGTTCATTTTCCGGCCCAATTAAAATTGAAGGAGCATTGCGGTCGCCCGCAATATCGCTTGATATTATCGGCAAGGGGGTAAGTTGCGCCGGCACTGGTCTCTCGGAATGCAAGGCGAAATTTCGTTATCATCAGGGAACGGTAAGCGTTGATTCGTTGAGCGCCAAACGCAATGATAGCGAACTGCATTTGCTTGCCGGCACCCGGATAAACATAACACGGCAGCATTTTGACGTTGTTTCCGAATCGCGCAACGTGCATCTCGGGCCGGTTGATTGTTTCGGTAACCTGAAGGTTTCCGGCGATTGGAAGCTGCTGGACAACAAGGTATCTTTGAGCGGACTGCTGAACGCCGATAATTTCTGGATCAACCAGCACAACGTCGAAGAACTCGCGATAGGTTTGTCTTATAAGGACGGGGTCGTCACTTTTTCTCCGCCCCACGATACGGCGCTGCGCATGACCGGCAGCGTCGATTTCCGGCAATGGCCGCAGGTGAAGTTTGACCGGTGGAACCTTGCGTCGAGGGATAAAGGGGAGTTCGGTGTCGATGGCGAGATAGGCGATCGGGAGTGGCAGTTTTCCCTGAGCGGAAAGAGCGTGGATGCAGAGACCGTCAGTGAGATGCTGGGTCTTCCGATGGGGCTTGCCGGGAACCTGGACATCACCATGATCGGGCGGGGATCCCTGGAACACCCCTCGATTGAGGGGAGCATAAGTATCGCCAATGGGACGGTCAGCGAAGTCCCGTTCGATAGTATTAATGTCCAGTTCAACGTTCGGCAGGACGTGCTGACGCTGATGCGTGCCCGGCTTATGCGAAAGGATCAGTATTCCATCAGCGCGACGGGGTTCTGTCCCCTCTTTCTTACGGAAGGAGGGAAAAAGCATATGCTGAGCAGGCCTATCGATCTGACGGTCAACATCGAAGAAGGCACGTTGAATCTGTTGACGGCGCTCACCAGCGACATTAAGTCTGCCAGCGGAAGCCTCCGCGCGCAGGGGCGGATTACAGGCACGTTTGAGCGACCGGTATCAAACGGTTATCTGAAGGTAATTAACGGTGAGATCAATTCGAAACGATATTTCAGCAAGTGGGCCGGCATGAACGTCGATTTCCTGTGGAAAGATAATCTGCTAAGTATCAGGGAACTGAACGGCCGGGTCGGGGACGGGCGGGTTGCCGGCTCGGGGACGATACAGTTCGATGGATTCCATGCGAAGGAATACGCCTTGCAGTTTGAATCCGTGGGCAACCGGGGCGTGCCGCTGAGCATTCCCGAACTGCCCATCCCATCGCCGTTGTTTAAGTCGCAAGAATGGGAGTTTTTCTCAAACCTGTCGCATGGAAATCCGCGCTTCGCGCTCAAATTCAGCGGTACGGGAGAAAAACCGGTGCTCTCGGGGTGGATAGAAATTGAAAATACGCATTTTACTTATCCGTCTCTGGCAAAAGGGGGGGGTGGCGAAAGCATTCTTGATCCTCTCTTTGCGAAGCTTCTTCTGGACCTGGATATCCGCTCGGGAAAAAACACCTGGTACGATAACGAGCTTTGCAGCGTTAATGTCACGGGAGGGATACATCTTAAAGGGAAATGGTTTTCACCTTCAGCAAGCGGGCGAATGGAATCGGTGAGGGGTACGGTTTCCTACCTGGGTATAGAGTTCAAGATCAAGCAGGCGGCGCTGGAAATTGTAAAAGAAACCGCCTATCTGGAAGGCGAGGCGGAAAGCGAGATTTACGGCAAAACTGCGGCGGAAAACGATGTCATCCAGCTCTACATTGACAAAGCCCGTATCGAGCATATCAAACCGCGCTTTGTATCGAAAAACAACCCCGACATGACGCCTGAGAAGGCGTTGTTGCGTGCGACCGGCATCGATCCTGAAATATATTCCCAGGCCGATCAGGAGTATATGCTCCGCCAGCAGATGATACGTCTGGTCGATTCGACGTTGACGACGCCGCTTGCCCGCAATCTTCTGCGTAAAAGCGGCATTGTCGATTCTTTTCGCGTTCAGTATCTGTCCCAGGAACCCATTAAACCGCTCAACCCGGCAAATCCAACGCTTACCGAACTCTTCTATGGAACTAAATACTCTCTGGAGAAGTACCTTACCGACCGGATGTTTTTGGGCTACTCGGTCACGTTTGACCAGATACAAAACAGGCTTGATCTGCGCCACGAAATGGAACTCTCCTACCGCTGGCAGAAAAACATCTTCCTCAAAGGCACCTACGAACTGCAGACGGACAATCCGATCCGTCAGCCTGATCGCCGCATTACGCTTGAACAACAGTGGCGGTTTGGTTTGCCGAAAAAGAATAAATAGCAACCAATTGCTTACTCGGCCATATTTATTGTATAATTAACGGATATATTTAATTGCGAATATGGCAAACGCGCTGAAAATACTGTGAAATTCAACCTGAGCAAACGCGCTGACAAGAGGGCATAAATGAGAAAGTTATTATTGCTGGCAGGAATTACGTTCTGGGCTGCGGCGGGGCTTTTCGCGCAGGCATCAAACAAACAAGCGCCGGCGAACAAGATTTCAGCGATTATCATTGAAGGGATGCAAAACGTTAAGGAAAAGACCATTCGCAGCGAGTTGAAGTCGAAGGTCAATAAACCCTACTCCGAAGAAACCGTAAAAACGGATATCCAGAATATTCTGAGCCTCGGTTCATTTGAAGACGTCGAGGTCAGGGTCGACACGGCGACATGGAAAGTGACGTTTCAGATCAAGGAAAAACCGCTGGTCACAAATATCAATTTCAAGGGCAACAAAAAGTTTTCTGCCGGCCGTTTAAAAGACGAAGCAACGCTCAAGGAAAAAGATTTTTACGATTTGGCGAAATTCGAGGAATCAAAGACTAAAATAGCGAATCTTTACTCGGAAAAGGGGTATGCGGACGTAAAACTGGATGTCTATCCGACGATTGATGAAGGCAAGAACAAGATGACGGTGACGTTTTTGATTACCGAAGGCAACCGGATACTTATCGGCGACGTGCATGCGGAAGGCGTCAAGGCCTATAAACCCAAAAGCATACTGGGATTGATGAAAACGAAGCGCAAGAAGGTTTTCAAGGAAGACACCCTGCGCGAAGACAGGACAAACATCGAGAAGTTCTACAAGAATAACGGTTTCATGGACGTCAAGATTGACGAGGCGAAGATCACCTATAATGCCGAACGGACCGCTATGTTCATAACTATTCCGATCACGGAAGGCGTGAAATACAAGATCGGCGATATCACATTCTCCGGCAATACGGTATTCCCCATAGCCGAACTTCAGAAAATTATATCGGTCAGGCGCGGCCAACTCTACAACGATGAAAAGCTTCAGGACAGCAGGCAGGCCATGCTTGAGATGTACGCTGATCGCGGTTACCTGCATTCTCAAGTCGAACTATCGTTCGAGCCTGACAACGATAAGGGGGTCATGAACGTAAATTTCGTGATTACCGAAGGCGAAATTATCTATCTCGGCAATGTGTTCATAGACGGGCTTAATTATACGAAAGAATACGTTATCAGGCGCGAGGTTTTGCTGAAGGAGGGCGACGTTTTCTCTGCCAGCAAGGTTAAACGGAGCCTTGAGAAAATTTACAATCTCGGATTTATCGATTCCGTTGAACCTCAAATTCAACCGACGGGGAAGCCGGACGTTATGGACCTGGTGATGAGCGTTTCCGAGGGGAAACCCGGCATGCTTTCGGCAGGCGCCGGTTATTCGTCGGTCGACCAGTTGGTGGGAACGCTGCAGGTTCAGCACTCTAACCTGTTCGGCCGCGCACAACGGTTGAACCTTCTCTGGGAATTCGGCGCGCGCAAACAGAATTACGAGATCACCTGGACGGAACCGTGGTTCAGGGGCAAACCCATGAGCCTTGCTGTCGGTCTTTTCAATACGGAACGCAATTATGACTACGCCTCGGTTGTCAGTGCGTACACGGAAGGCAGGAAAGGCGGTTCGGTGACCGTCGGGCCGCGTTTAAGCGATAAACTGAGCATGCAATTCGCATACAGCTACGAAGACATTCGTGTCTTTAACGTGAGTACTGATTCGGCGGTTGCCTCTAATGTGGTTCCGTCGCAAGGCATTACGTCAAGCATGTCATCGCAGATAGCCTGGGATTCCCGAGACAATATATTTGACGCCACCCGCGGTAACCGCCAATCGTTCTCCGCTCAGTATGCCGGCGGCCCGCTTGGAGGCGATAATAACTTCATTAAACCGATCGCCCGCAGTGCGTGGTTCTTTCCGACTTTTTGGAAATTCGTGTTATCCCTGAACGCGCAGGTCGGGCTTGTTGAGAATTTTTCGCCATCCACCGATGTTCCGATATATCAGCGTTTTTACGTCGGCGGAGCGGATACGGTGCGCGGCTATCAGTACCGCACCGAGATCGGCCCCGTTGAGGGCGGCAAGGAAATGTTCGTCATGAACATTGAGTATAAGTTCCCCATAGCCGAAGAAAAGAAACACACGATCCTGCAGGGCGCTTTCTTTTATGACGTGGGCGGCGCCTGGCGCAGCGGAAATGACGTGAACCTTACCCTGGGTGAAGGCGAAAACAACCTGAAGGCGGGTGTCGGCTTCGGGCTGCGCTTTACCACACCTGTATTTCCGTTGCGGTTGGATTGGGGTTACGGCTTCAATCACCGGCCGGGTGAACAACCCAGCCAGTTCTATTTTACGATCGGCAACATATTTTAATCCACTGCGGTTGGACATCTTATGAAAATGAAGAAAGTCATTGCTTGTGCGGGAATAGCGCTTGCGTTTGCGGCCGTACGGTGTAGTGCGGTCGAAATTCCCCTTGATCGTTCTGTTGTTAGCGGAAACAAAGAGACAACTGCAATCGGTTATGTGGATATCGAGAAGATATTCGCGGAGCATCCGCTGAAAAAGAGGCTTCAGGAAGAATATGTGACAGAAGTCGACAAAAGGAAGAGCGAAATTGCGCAGATGGACGCAGTTGTGAGGGGCCTTGAGAAAGTCGTTGTTTCAAGCGCGACCGAAGTTGCGCGCGCGAAACTCGAGTTGGATATACTCAAGTCGATGTGTCCCCGCCAGGAGCCTTCCGCGACGTCCGCGTTAATTCAGGGGACAACGGAGAGTATCATGGGGCAGGATATTTCGTCCGCTGCTTTTCGGGAACCGGCGATAGCGGCCGCATTGCCCCGCGGGACGACACAAAGCGCGGCGGTGACACCGCAGGGGCCTGATCCCGCGGTTATCCGGGCCAAAGAGGCGGCGATCAGGGAGAAAGAAGCCGCGATCGACATCATAAAAAAAGATATCGATACGAAACGGGACGAGATGTCCAGGAAAATACGGCAGAATAAGGCCGACCTGGCGCTGATGGAAGAAAAGCGGACAGCCTCGGTTCTCGCCGACATGTACAAAATATTGCAAAAAGTTGCGGCTGACGAAAACGTTACGATAATCATAGACAAGAACGATGTCCTTTATGGCCAGGCGTCCCAGGATATGACGGACAGGGTCAGGGAACGACTGCAAGGGCGTTGAGAGAGCAAACATGAAAATAACGGCACGTGAAGTTGCTGAACTGGTCGAAGGGAAGCTGACGGGCAACCCTGATTTGGTGTTGACCGGCGCGCAGGGCATCGGAGAAGCGGGCGCCGGCGACGTATCCTTTATCGCAAACCCGAAGTACCTGGATCGAATTGCGGCAACCGGCGCCGGACTGCTCCTCGTTCCCCATACAATGAGCGGTCTTGACCGCCCATGCGTCAAGGTTGCCAATCCGCAACTTGCCTTCGCCAGGGTGCTCTGGATTCTTTACCGGGAACGACTGGCACGGCTCCCATCGGGCGTCCATCCGAGCGCGGTCATCGCGGCTGATGCGATGATCGGTGAAGGTGCCGGCATCGGCGCCCATTGCGTCATAGAAAGCGGAGCGCGGATCGGAAGAAATGCGCGCATTATGCCCCAGTGTTATGTCGGCAGCGGAAGCGCGATCGGTGCGGATTGCCTTATCTATCCACAGGTTACGATTCGCGAATCAGTGACAATCGGCGCCCGGGCCGTAATCCATTCCGGGACTGTTATCGGTTCTGACGGATTCGGGTTTGTGCCGCACGATAACAGTATAGTCAAGATTCCTCAAATCGGCAGGGTCGAGATCGGCGATGATGTCGAGCTTGGCGCGAACTGCGCGATTGACCGCGGAACAACCGGCACTACGCGCATCGGAACAGGCACTAAGATGGATAATCTCGTCCATATAGCCCACAACATAGAAATCGGCGAGCACTGCATCATTGTCGGGCAGGTCGGCATGGCCGGGTCGACAAAAATAGGGAATTTTGTTACAATTGCAGCCCAGGCCGGCGTTGGCGGGCACTTGAAGATCGGCAACAGGGTGACTATCGCCGCGCGTGCAGGGGTGACGACCGATCTTAAAGATGGCGAGGTCGTGTCCGGTTTTCCGGCACGCCCCCACCGTGAAGAGTTAAAAGTCCAGGCGCTGATCCGCCGCCTTCCAGATATATATGCGCAGATGAAAAAGCAGAAGGTTCCGGAATAATGGAAAAACAGAAAACAATCGCAAAGGAAGTATACCTGGAAGGTATCGGGCTGCACACCGGCAATACCTCCCGGGTGACGTTTAAACCGGCTGAGGCCGGCAGCGGCATACGATTTGTTCGTGTCGATTTGCCCGGACGGCCCGTTGTGCCGGCAACATATACGCACGTACTGGGCGCTCTGCGGGGAACGACTATCGGTGTCGATTCGGCGCGCGTCCACACCGTCGAACATATCCTCGCCGTTTTATCGGTATTCGGCATAGATAACCTTGAAATCGAAATCACCAATAATGAACCGCCGGTCATGGACGGGAGCGCCCGTGCATTTGCTGAGGCGGTGGCCGCGGCGGGAATGCGCGAACTGGACGAACCCCGCGACTATCTGACGCTCGCCGCCCCGATTACATACGAATCCGGCAAAACAAAGATGTCCGCCTATCCCGCGGGATCCTTCAGTATAGAATGTACTATCGGATATGACCACCCTTTGCTCAGGGAGCAGAGCGCTTCGTTCAATCTGTCGCCGGATGTCTTTGTAAGAGAAATAGCAGCGGCGCGCACCTTCTGCTTTGATTACGAGATTGAGGCGCTGAAGGCGAAGGGGCTGGCAAAGGGGGGGGATCTGACGAACGCGATCGTTGTCGGCCTTTCCGGCATTCATAACGAGGAAAAGCTTCGTTTCCCGGACGAGTTCGTGCGTCACAAGATACTGGACCTTATCGGCGACCTTTACCTGCTTGGCAAGCCGCTCAAAGCGCGTATCGTTGCCGTTAAATGCGGGCATAACCACAACATCAATTTTGTCAAAGAACTGGTTAAATGCTGTCGTTCCAGATGAAGGTTCAACGTCCTGTTGAAAATTCCGGGTTCAATAAAGGAGACGCGCCCATGAATGCAACGTCATCGACACCCCAAGGCATGCTTCTCGACATCAACGCAATAAAACGGACTATTCCGCACCGCTATCCCTTTCTGATGATCGACCGGGTCGTCATTGTTGAGGAACTGAAGAAGGCGGTAGGTTATAAATGCGTGAGCGGCAATGAAAACTTCTTTCAGGGACATTTCCCGGGCCAGCCGATCATGCCGGGCGTTTTGATCGTAGAATCAATGGCTCAGACATCCTGCGTGCTGCTCCTGTCGCGCGGCGATCTGAAAGATAAACTGGCCTATTTCATGACCATCGAAGGGGTTAAATTCAGAAAGCCGGTCATGCCCGGCGACGTGCTGGAATTACGCATAGAAGCGTTGCGGGTGCGCGACCGCGGCGGCAAGGTGCGGGGTGAAGCATTCGTCAACAACGTCCTGGTCGCAGAAGCGGAGTTCATGTTCGCCATTGTAGAACGGGAGGCACAGAAATGATACATGCGACCGCTATTGTCCATCCCGGAACCCGGATCGCCAAAGATGTGTCGATCGGGCCATACACCGTTATCGGTGAAAACGTCATTTTGAAGGAAGGAACGAGCATTGGCTCACATACCGTCATCGAATGCGCCGAGATCGGCGAGAACTGCCGTATTTTCAGCCATGCGGCTGTAGGCACGGCGCCGCAGGACTTGAAATACAAAGATGAGCCGACGAAACTTATCCTTGGCCCCCGCTGCGCGGTGCGCGAATATACTACGTTGAACCGGGGCACTGGAGCGAACGGCCAGACGGTCATCGGCTCGGATTGCCTCTTCATGGCCTATACGCATGTGGCCCATGACTGCATAGTCGGCAATAACGTCATTTTGGCCAATTGCGCTCAACTCGCCGGGCATGTCGAGGCCGGTGACAACTCATTTTTTGGAGGTGTTACTGCGGTTCATCAATTCACCAAGATCGGGAAGCTGGCGATGATCGGCGGCGGCTCAAAAGTTTCCCAGGATATTTTGCCGTTTGTACAGACGCATGGCGACCGTGCCCGGCTGGTAGGGCTAAACCTCGTCGGTTTGCGCCGCAAGGGTTACAGTGCCGATACCATCGAAGATATAAAAACGGCCTACCGCACACTGTTCTTGTCAGGCCTCCCGATGGAAGAAGCTGTCGACCAGATGGAAGCTGCCAATCCCGGAGCTGAAATACGGGAAATGATCAAATTCATACATGCATCCAAACGCAGTATCTGCCGGCCTCTCAGGAAGGAAAACATCGAAGACCTCGGTATCTATGAATAAAATCGGTCTTATCGCCGGCAACGGAAGGTTTCCGTTCCTTGTAGCCGATGAAATCAGGAAACGGGGAGAACAGGTAATTGCCGTTGCCCTGCGTGAAGAGACCGACCCCGCTCTTGAAGAACACGTTGATAAAATAACATGGGTCGCTCTGGGGCAGTTCCAGAAAATGATCGATACCTTTCATAATGACGGCGTATCGGTGGCAATCATGGCCGGCCAGGTAAAACACGCGCAGTTGTTCGCGGGGTTAAAACTTGACTGGCGCGCGGTTAAACTGCTGGGGCGTATCGCGAACAAGAAAACTGACAGCATTCTCGGCGCCGTCGCCGATGAACTTTCGCGTGAAGGCATACGACTGTTGCCGTCACACCAGTATCTCACGCATCTTCTGCCTGCCGGCGGCCTTCTCTGCGGGAAGAAGCTTGCGGGCGATGATAAAAAGGATGCTGAGTTCGGTCGCCGGATAGCCAGGGAGATCGCCGGCCTCGACATCGGGCAGACCGTCGTTGTTAAGGATCGGGCGGTGCTTGCCGTCGAATCGATCGAGGGTACCGATCAGTGCATCCGCCGGGCGGCATCTTTTGCCGGCGAGGGCGTCATTGTGGTAAAAGTCGCGAAGCCGAAACAGGATTTTCGATTCGACATACCTGTTGTTGGCATGCGCACTATTGATGTGCTGGCTGAAGTCAGGGCACGCGCCCTGGTGATTGAGGCGGGCGCTACACTTCTTCTTGATCGGGAGGACGTACTGCGGTCGGCAGCAGAAAAGAAGGTCACGATAGTCGCCGTAGAACAATAACTTTTATAACATCACAGGATAACAGGCATGATTCCACTGGTGCATCCGATCGTAGGTGCAGATGAAAAGAAAATATTGAACGAGATCGTCAACTCGCGTATCCTGGCAAGCGGGGTGTACGTCTCCCGGTTCGAAAACCGGTGTGCTGAACTTTTTGGGACGAAATACGCGGTTGCCGTATCTTCGGGCACGACGGCGCTCCATGCCGCTCTGCTTGCCTGCGGGATCAAGCCCGGCGACAAGGTGCTCACTACGCCGTTTTCGTTTATCGCGACGGCGAACAGTATTCTTTTCTGCGGCGCAAAACCCCTCTTCGCCGACATCGATCCCCATACCTGTAACCTGAGCCCCGTCGCTGCCGAGGCGGCGCTGAAACGAGAGAAGAACGTCAAGGCCGTCATCCTTGTGCACCTCTACGGCAGGGCGGCCGACATGGATGCTTTCATGCGCCTGAAAAAAAAGTACGGTTTTGTGCTGATCGAGGACTGCGCCCAGTCCCATGGCGCGACGTTCGGGGGGCGGGCCGTCGGCAGTTTTGGTGATGCCAGCGCATTTTCGTTCTATGCCACGAAGAATGTTATGTGCGGTGAAGGGGGGACCGTGCAGACGAATCATGCGCGCGTCGATCGCCTCGCGCGGCAGATCATTAACCACGGACGCGCCGGGCATTCGACCCATACCATTCTCGGTTACAATTTCCGGTTGACCAACCTCGCCGCCGGCATCGGCATCGTGCAATTAAGCAAACTGGAAGACTGGACCGCGGCGCGAATACGCAATGCCGGGTACCTGAACAAAGAATTAGAGGGCCTGGGCTATGTGACCACACCGGTTCTGCCGGAGAACGGCAAGGCTGTTTACCATCAGTACACCGTTCGCGTACCGCAAAAAGTGCGGAAAGCTTTTATGCAGCATTTACAAAAACGCGGCGTCGGATGCGGCGTGTATTATCCGTACGCGATATACCGGCAGCCGCTTTACCGGGATCTCGGTTTCCGTTCCGGGATATGTCCGGAAGCAGAACGGGCATCGCGGGAAGTGGTCTCTCTGCCGGTTCATCCGGCGTTGACGCGAAAAGATATTGAGACAATTGCGGACGCGGTAAAGAGTTTCCGCCCATGAACTAGTGTAGTGAGTCATAAATACCTTGACATTTGAAGGTTCAGATTTGAGTTGATTTTTGGGGAACGATGGCGAAGGCATACCCTCTGCGGTATGTCGAGACATCGTTCGCCGAAAAGCAGCCGAAGATGAACCTTCCCTTCGGGCAGAGCCCCTTTTGACCGGCTTCCGCGTTGCTGCGGCGCTAACGTACCGCAGAGGGTATGCGGCGCGCCTCGCGCCTTGAATCCGGTCAAAATCGGCTCTGCAAATGTCAAGGTATTTATGACTCACTACACTGGGATCAGGACGGCAATTATCGGAGTTGGGTCGCTCGGACAGCATCACGCGCGTGTGCTGGCGAAGCACCCCCTTTCCGACCTCTGCGCTGTTGTCGATACGGATACAAAACGCGCGGAAAAGATCGCTGCCCAGTACGGCGTGCCGGCGGTGTCAACAATGGTTTCGCTGCCCGAGGGAGTCAGGGCGGTCGTCATCGCGGTTCCGACACCTTTTCACTATGAAGTAGCGAAAACCCTGCTGGGGCGCGGCATTCACTGTCTTGTCGAAAAACCATTTACGTCTACCGTTGAAGAGGCGCAGGAGCTCATTGCGCTGGCGCAGGCAGGGAACCTTGTGCTGCAGGTGGGCCATATCGAACGGTTCAATCCCGCGGTTGTTGTCGCGCAGGAGTACGTGAAAGATGCACGGTTCGCAGAAGTCAACCGCCTGGGGCCCTTTGATCCCAGAACGAGCCACATCGGGGTAGTCCTTGATCTGATGATCCACGATCTTGACATACTGCTGATGCTCATGCGCGACAAGGTGGTACACCTGGAAGCCTTCGGCGCAAAGGTATTATCGGATCATGAGGACATTGCCAAGGTGCGTTTGAAATTTGCGCGGGGATGCGTCGCCGACCTTTCGGCCAGCCGTATATCCATGGAGAAATACCGCAAGATACGTATCTTTCAGCCTGACAGCTATCTGTCGGTCGATTATGCCGGGAAAAGCCTGAAAATCTACCGAAAGAAAACGGCGGTCGTACGGAGTCTCAGTGACATTGACGTTGTAAAGCCAAAACTAAAGGATATTGAACCGCTCTACCAGGAGATCGAGCATTTTCTTACCTGTGTTATAGAAGGGAAACAGCCGACAGTATCCGGAGAGCACGGCAGGGACGCGCTTGAGCTCGCCCTTGAGATAACGAGAAACATACAGTTCTAGTGCTCTGTCAAGTAAAATTTCATCATAAAAATCCAAGGAAGTCGTACCCGCAAGAGCGGGTACTCCAATTAATAACAATCTAAGGAAGTCGTACCTTTCAGGTACTCCGATGATAACAACATAAGGAAGTCGTACCTTTCAGGTACTCCGATGATAACAACATAAGGAAGTCGTACCTTTC
>Ga0315281_10003125_pt1 | contig 24335 bp, 25 predicted proteins | sample YL17G07_0_MG_FD_204540 | JGI IMG/M metagenome (GOLD analysis project Ga0315281, IMG submission 204540) | Sediment microbial communities from Yellowstone Lake, YNP, Wyoming, USA - YL17G07_0 | ecosystem: Environmental > Aquatic > Freshwater > Lake > Sediment | place: USA: Wyoming | collected... | reverse complement strand
TTGTCTGCAACTTCAAGAGGAAGTCATCTCATATACCCAAAACAGTCGAAACAGCAGCAAACCTCCATCATCAGACGGGTATGCAAAGCCACAACCGAAAAGTATGCGCAAAAAGACAGGCAATAAATCTGGTGGTCAGCAGGGACACACAGGTCATACCCAGCAACAAGTGGATAACCCTGATTATACTGTTGTCCATCGGTTGACATTGTGTAGTTGTGGTTGTGGTGAAAACCTTAGCGCCTATCCTGTTGTTCGACATGATAAAAGTAAAAATGAAAATATCAGGCTGCTTCAGAACTCTTGATGGCGCTAAACGCTTTCTCTCTATTCGTTGCTATACTTCAACAGTGCGTAAAAACAATCTGCAAATCCTCCCTGCGCTATTGGCTGCTATTACCGGTAATCCCTTCATCCCTACACTTTATTCTGGATGACCTGAGTAGTTACAATTCCTAAACATTAGAACAAGCGAGGGTATATGAGCAGAAACTTAACTAAAATGTGTACAGTCTTGTATTTTAGCACTCTTAATGGTCTTGCTATTGTTCATATTCTATTATAAACACCAAATCCACTGCAGTGGTTTAAAAAGGTTGATTTCAACAATATTTATGCTATATATTACCAATCATTATTCTAAACATACCTAACCCCATCCCCTTCAATCACCCTGCCTACTACATCATACTCCGAAATCTTTAAAGCATCCTCAGCATTAACAACAATCATAAACCCAATCCCCATATTAAATGTCTTCAGCATCTCGCCATCTGCAATATTACCCTTTTCCTGAATCAATCTAAATATCTCAGGCACTCCCCATTTTGATCGGTCAATCTCTGCCCCAAGTCCTTTAGGTAACGTTCTTGGCAGATTCTCCGTTATACCTCCGCCTGTTATATGCGCCATTCCCTTTATCTTGACCTTTTTCTTTATCTCTGCAATAGTCTTTACATATATTATAGTTGGTTCTAAAAGCGTATGTCCAAGTGTCTTGTTAAGTGTAGAAACGGTTGTATTTACGGTCATTCCAGCATGTTCAAACAATGTCTTTCTAACAAGCGAAAATCCATTGCTGTGAACCCCGCTTGAAGGCAGCCCTATAATAAAGTCTCCTGCCTTAATATCATTACCATTAATAATCTCGCTTTTCTCAACTACTCCTACCGCAAATCCTGATAGGTCATACACCCCTTCTGGATAAAAACCCGGCATCTCTGCAGTCTCTCCCCCAATCAATGAGCAGCCAGCCTGTAGACACCCCTCTGTTATTCCCTTTATTATCTGAGCGCCTTGTTCAGCCCTCAACTTTGAAGTAGCAAGGTAATCAAGGAAAAATAGAGGCTCAGCCCCTGACGTGATTATATCATTTACACACATAGCCACTAGATCTATACCTATGGTATCATGAATATCCATCATTATTGCTATATCTATCTTTGTTCCAACTCCGTCTGTGCCGCTTACGATGACTGGCTCTTTATATTTAATGACATCAAGGGCAAAGAGCGCTCCAAAAGAACCTATCCCAGTTAATACCTCTGGTCTATAGGTCTTTTTAGCCATAACGGAGATTGAAGCAATTAATTTATCCGCCTCTCTAATATCTACCCCAGCATCTTTATATGTAAGTCCTTTTTTCATTTATCTTTAAAACTCCAAAAGAAAAGAATTCACCGCAGAGGCACTGTAGGGGCAGACCTATGTGTCTGCCCTTTTTTTAAATTTGATGTTATTACTTTATTCATAGCAAACACTTAGGTTCGCCACTGCATTTCTGCGGTGAATTTTTTTATCTTTTATTAAATGCGATTTCTAATCAAATTGTGAAGACTCTGACACCAATAATGGATTTTCAATGGCAGAGCGGGCTGCATTTATCTGCGCAGTCTTTTTATTTTTCCCACTGCCTTTTCCATATTGAGCCCCATTTAAATAAACTGCATAGGTAAAGGTCTTATCGTGGTCATCACCTGTCTCATCCGTCAACCTATACTCTGGGAGCTGAGCAAATCTAACCTGACTTAATTCCTGAAGCTCTGATTTAAAATCATAATATATCTGATCATTTAAAACCTTTTTAAAGATATCATCATAAAAAAACATCACTATACGGCTTGCCTCAACATATCCGCCATCTAAAAACACTGCGCCAATTAATGCCTCAAGTGAATTAGCAAGTATTGATATCTTTTGTCTGCCGCCTGACTGTTCTTCTCCCTTGCCAAGACGCATGGACTTTCCTATCCCTATTGTTTCAGCAATCTGTGAAAGGGTCTCTCCTGAAACCAAAAACGATTTAATCTTTGACATCCTTGACTCGTCAAATCCTCCGCTCTCAAGATATAAGGCATGAGCTATCACCAACCCCAAAACCGCATCGCCTAAAAATTCAATACGCTCATTGAACTGCCTTGCTTTATTTGGGTTTTCGTGATAATACGATCTGTGAGTCAGCGCCTCTTTTAAGAGATGTTTGTCTCTAAAGGTATAATGTATCGCCTGCTCAAGTGTCTCTGATAATTGGTTATTGGAAAAGCCCTCAGTCTGTGAATCTTCGCAATAAAATGCACGCATTTGTCCCTCCAAAACCAAAGGCATTAGACAGGGCATATTTTATATCCATCTTTCGGCTCTTGAAAGGAATATAATCAAGATCACATTCAGGATCAGGATTTTCAAGATTTATCGTTGGAGGCGCAATTGAGTGATATATGCTTAATGCAGTTATTACTGCCTCAATCCCGCCCGCTGCGCCTAATAAATGACCTGTCATTGATTTTGTTGAACTTATTGCTAATTTATAGGCATGTTTACCAAATACTGTTTTTATTGCAGATGTTTCATTTTCATCATTATACTTTGTTGAAGTGCCATGGGCATTTATATAGTCAACTTCCTCAGGCTCTATTCCAGCGTCTTTTAAGGTATATTTCATACATCTAGCAGCGCCCTCGCCTTCTGGCGCTGGAGACGTTATATGATATGCGTCACCACTCATTCCATATCCTACCATCTCAGCATATATCTTTGCCCCGCGGTCAAGGGCATGCTCAAGCCTCTCAAGTATGACAATCCCAGAGCCTTCGCCCATTACAAATCCATCTCTTGCTGCATCAAATGGACGGCTTGCCTTTGCCGGCTCGTCATTTCTTCTTGAAAGAGCCTTCATTACTGCAAAACCTGATATGCCAAGACCTGTTATAACACATTCTGTGCCTCCAGCTATCATTGCATCTGCCTCTCCGCGTTGAATCACCTTAAAGGCATCGCCAATTGCATGATTCCCGCTTGCGCAAGCAGTAGCTACAGCAGAGTTTGGTCCCTTTGCCCCAAATCTCATAGATACATTGCCAGCAGCAAGATTAATTATCAACATAGGTATAAAAAATGGCGTTACACGTTTATACCCAAATTTTTCATATTCCAAATGATACTGCTCAATTGCAGGCAGTCCACCCATGCCTGAACCTATTATGACCCCAACACGCTCGGCATTCTCAGGGGTTATCTTTAACCCTGAGTCTTCCATCGCAAATGACGAAGCTCCAATGGCAAGATGTATAAATCTATCCATCTTTTTTATTTCTTTGGGACTTATGAAGTCTAAAGGATCAAAATCATCAACCTGACCAGCAATCTTTACAGGCAGATCTGAACAATCAAATCTTGTCAGCCTGCCTATCCCAGATTGTCCTGATTTCAAGGCATTCCATGATTTTTCAACACCTGTCCCTGTTGGGGCAACAATACCAAGACCAGTTACTACAACCCTATTTTTTTCCATTTTCTATACCTGTTATAGCTAGAACTATTTGCTTTTTTTCTTGATATAATCTATCGCTTCCTGAACCTTTGTTATCTTTTCAGCATCCTCATCAGGAATCTCAACATTAAATTCCTTTTCAAGCTCCATAACAAGCTCTACTGTGTCTAATGAATCAGCGCCAAGATCATCCATAAATGAAGCCTCTGGTGTAACCTCTGTGATATTTACTCCTAGCTGCTTCGCAATTATCTCTTTTACCTTTTGTTCCATAATAAATAAAACCTCCCTAAAATTATTTTATATGATAGCTAACTCATAACAAACTTACGCCTGCCCAGTTATAATACATGTATGAATTACTTTTTTGCAATAAATATTAAATCAATCTTAATTTTATAATAAAATAATATTATAAATTCTTTTTTCGTTAATGCTACATATACATCCCGCCGTTTACATGAATTACATTTCCTGTAATATATTCTGCCTCTTTGGAAGCAAGAAATGCAACTGCATTAGCAACGTCAATTGCCTCTCCAAATCTGCCAACTGGGATTGCCCCCATCATATCTTCCTTTACCTTATCTGGAAGGGACTCTGTCATAGCTGTCTTGATAAATCCAGGGGCTACAGCATTAACCGTTATCCCTCTTTTTGCATATTCTCTTGCAAGAGATTTTGTAAGCCCTATAAGCCCAGCCTTTGAGGCAGAATAATTAACCTGTCCAGCGTTGCCCATAAATGCCACGACTGAGGAGATATTAACAATTCGTCCATATCTTTGTTTAGACATAATCTTGATTGCCTCTCTGCTGCACAAAAATGCTCCTTTAAGATTTACATCCAGCACACTCTCCCAATCCTCGTCCTTCATCCTAAGGATAATCGTGTCACGGGTAATCCCGGCATTATTGACTAAGATATCAAGCCTGCCAAATTTATCCATTATCTGCTTAAACACCTCTGTTACAGAAGCAGAATCTGCAACATTTAATTTAAAAGGTTCTGCCTTTACGCCAAGAGCCTGTATTTTAAGGGCTGAAGCCTTAGAATCTTCAAAATTAATATCAGCGACAACTATATCTATAGAACCCTTTCCTGCAAGCGTTAAAGCTATCTCATAGCCAATGCCTCTAGCTGAACCAGTTATTAAAGCAACTTTATTATCCAAAATACACCTCCTACAGTGAATAACAACTTTTTATTCTATCAGAAAATATTTAAAATAATCCAGTATCAAAAAAAATGCTTTTTATCAGATAAAATTATTTAAAATATCTATATAATAAACTATGGCGCTGAGCAAAAATAAGTTGCTCAATTTGGTTAGAATTTTTATACGGCGGGAAGGCGTGAGAAGGGCGCATAGCTGGCTATGTAACCGCCGAACAACACAGAAGACGGATAAAAAGCAAGCAAAGTGAGTAAGTTATTTTTGCTCATCGCCTATAGTTCAAAAAATAAACAGGGGTGTCAGGATTATGACCAAAAGAATCAGACCGTCGTGGGATGAATATTTTTTAGAGATTGCAAAGGTTGTATCAACTCGTTCTACATGTCTAAGGCGAAGATATGGGGCAATTATTGTTAAAGACGAGGTAATTATCAGCACAGGATATAATGGTTCCGCCAGAAGCGCTGCAAATTGTCTTGATACTGGAAAATGCCGCAGACAGGAGTTAAACGTCCCTTCTGGAGAGAGATATGAACTATGCGTAGCAGTTCATGCAGAACAAAATGCCATTATTAATGCCTCCTTAGAGAGGATGAAGGAAGGAACTATCTACATCGCAGGGTTTGAGGATGATGGAAGGCTCGCAAATGGTCATCCATGTCTTTTATGTAGAAGGATGATAAGCAATGCCCAATTATCAAAGGTGGTATATCTGACGCCTGATGGTAAAATAATGACAGCCCTGCCTGCAGATTTGCTTTCTCTCTGACAGAACAAACCTATTTTGAATTAAAGATACCCTGTAAAATAGCGCCAGATATGATCCAGACAAAGACTGCGATAGCTATAGCAGCTATCGCCTTAACAGGTCCTGCAACAGTAAACATATACCAAGGAAGCCCAATACATAGACATCCTGCAACTGATAATACAAGCACAATAATAATATTGCTAATAAAACAATTAAAAGAAGATCCGCATAATTCATAATCTTCTGAATTCAAATATCCCTTTGTCAGCATATTGTCTCTTTGACTTAATATTCTATTCATGATTGCCTCCTTTTATCAGCATCTGAAAGATATTATGCAAGATAGATACCAATTTATCGGAATCATTGAGGGATTTCTTTAATTAGGATAAGAAAAAAATTCACCGCAGAGTCGCAGAGTACGCTGAGGAAGATATAAAAAAGAATAATCACATAATTAATTTAAATATTTGTTTATTTTAATACTTTCTCTGCGTACCTCTGCGCTGCTAGTGTCTCTGTGGTGAATTCTTTTTTTTAAATAAACGGAATTAATTTGAATGTGGCTTTGCATTAGGCAGATTATATTTTTCTAACATAGCAGAGGCAATTTCAGGAGATGTAGGCCATTGCCCTCGCCTTTGTCCAGCATGGGTCTTATAGTCTCCCAAACGGTCTGGATCAGGCTGAACCACTTGTCCATCCTTCAGAAATAGCAGCCCTAGTTTATCGGTAGGTATTCTGGTGACAAAGGCATCGGCTTCATTCAAAATTTGGCGCAGCCGTGTCATAACCTCTGCTGCATCAACTGGTTTAGCGCTATAAAGGTCCTCAAAATCAGCCATATTATAACGAGCAATAATACTACGAATTTCGTTGATTAGCCCTTCGGGCGTAAATCCTGGTGACTTATATACTGCAGCTATTATAACAGCTCCTATCGGCAAAATTCGGTCATGGATAGTTATTAAATCCACAGCATCACGCGGCTCTACCCGCCCTGCAGCAGCCATAACCTTATTCATTGCAAGATCGACTGGATGAAGGATATAGCCAAAGGTGTCATCCCGCACAGTCGGAAAAAACCGAAAGTCGCTGTCAACCACCCACTCCAACTTTGTTGCTTCGTCACCCTTTGAAACAAGCGTTGAATAAATAGTAGGCTCGCGCCGCAGCCATTTGAGGGCATAATCATTAGCCAGTAGTACAGCGCTATCCACTTTCGCTGCCTGAACAACACGTTCTTCCCGGTCATGGAAAATGTCAATATCACTAGAATAGCGCAACTCATCCTTGTTTAACGGCGTACTGCCTGCTACATAACTTTCCGAGTCACGATGGGCTGCCAGAAGACACAAGATATCGGTCTGAATCTTAGATAGTGGCACGGCAAGCCTGCTCAATCTGCTCTGCCAGCCGACGGGCATCAAGGTCGCCTTCGACCCTAAGACTGCGTGTTATGGCTAAAGCATTTTCGCGAGTTGGATTTGGCACTGGACGCCTACTCCACAAGGCAATAGCGCCATATTTTTGAAAGGCTGTGTGATATAGAGCCTGTATTTCTTTTAATTTATCATCCATGATTAAATTATATCATTTTGCGGGGGACTTTACAAGAGATATTTTAATAGAATGCAGGGACAAACCAAGCCCAGACCGTAACCAATTGAGAAGAGCTGATAAATTATAATTATCAATGGAAGACAATAATACCCAAAAGATGTTGGATAATAGGTGATATAATAAAACAATTTTAAATATTTTTATTTATATTGATAATTATAGGTTTAATATTTTATGATAATTCATTAAAAAATTGGTTAAATTGTGTAATAAGAATTTTGAGGTTATATTAAATGGACGCTAAAACTGCAATAGAGGCTGTACATTATCTTTTAAGCAAATTTGATACTTGTGATAAGATAAAAATTTACAAGTTAATATTTCTTGCAGATAAATGTCATCTTACCCGCTATGGACGTTCTATAACGCACGATACTTATTTTGCGCAGCGTCATGGTTTAGTAGGTTATATGTTAAAAGATATTTTATCATTCAGCCCTGATGTTGTTGAAGATAATTTATTTAACGAAGTTAATAAATTTATAGAAAAAATACAAAAGGATACTTTTAAATCAAAAATAATTGAAGGCTATTCTTATTTTAAGCTTTCAAAAAGCGATAAGGATGCTCTCGACTATGTATTCTTACATTTTGGGCATATAAATCAATGGGATTTGAGTGAATATAGTCATAAATATCCTGAATGGAAACAATATGAAGAAGAATTAAAAAACGGACATAAAAGTTTTAAAATAAAAATTGAAGAGTTGATGTCTGTCCTTGATGACGTTAAAGATCCTTTATATGTAAAACCAGAACATATTGAAATGTCCATAAGAAGACTACATGGAATTTATGATTAAATGGTATCTTCTATTGAACAGAAAATAGCTTCTATAAAACCATTTAATATCTGTAGATTCCTAGATAAAAGCTATAGTACTAGTCCGCCTCATGATTATATAAATATTCCCTATTCAGATTTGTTCAAATAATTATGATTTTTAAATCTTTACACTGCGTACTTCTATGTAATCTGTACCTCAGAAGTGAATTTTTTCTTTTTTTTTCAAAGTTACATATCTCTGCGAACCTCTGCGTCTCTGTAGTAAATCCTTTCTATTTTATCCCCAGCCTACATCCCGCAGCATTTCTTATTCTTCTTGCCGCTTCCACATGGACATGGGTCATTTCTACCCACTTTTCTGCCTTTTTTGACTGTCTGCGCAGGAACAGAATCGCCTCTGTTATATGAAATCGCCTGTGGTTTTTTTGCCTCAAGTCTCAGTCTTGGCGCTTCATCAACTTGAACCTGTACATGAAATAAACGAATTAAAAACTCTGAGGTTATTCTGAATGTCATCTGTTCAAACATATCAAATCCCTCTTTTTTATACTCTACAAGAGGGTCTTTCTGCCCATATCCCCTTAATCCAATACCCTCTTTAAGGTGATCCATTGCCAAAAGATGATCCTTCCACTGTGTGTCAAGTATCTGCAAGAGAAGATTTTTCTCAAGCATCCTCATAAATTCAGAGCCAAATTCCCGCTCCCTTTCCTTGTAATATTCTTTTAGTATATCGTCTAAGGCATTCCTTAAATCCTCTGTCTTTGTTATCTCTGAAGACTTTTCATTAACCCTATCCTTTGATATTCCAAATACAGCATACAAGTTATCACATAAGGCGTCCATATCCCATTCCTCACGATACGAGCCGTCTGGACAATAATTTGCAACTGTATCATCCACTATATCAAGGATCATCTCATCTATCCTATGCTGCAGAGACTCCTCTCTTAATATCTCCTGACGAAAAGAATATATCTCTATACGCTGCTTATTCATTACATCATCATATTCCAGAAGGTGTTTTCTTATATCAAAATTATGCCCCTCTACCCTCTTCTGCGCATTTTCTATTGCCCTTGTTACAATCATATTCTCAATTGGGATGTCTTCTTCCATGCCAAAACGATCCATAAGTCCTGAAATCTTCTCAGAGCCAAATATGCGCATTAAATCATCTTCTAATGAGAGATAAAATCTTGACGAACCAACGTCTCCCTGTCTTCCTGAACGGCCTCGCAATTGATTATCAATTCGCCTTGCCTCATGACGTTCTGTGGCTAAGATATGCAGCCCGCCAGATACCAAGACCTTTTGTCTTTCCTCTGCGCAGATTCTCTCAGCTTGAGCCAGAGTTTCAATCCACTGCTGATCTGTGTAGTCGTCAATGTCTTTCAGCATATCCCTTGCTATTCCAGAAGGATTGCCCCCAAGCACAATATCCGTTCCTCTTCCTGCCATGTTTGTTGCAATGGTCACTGCGTTAAATCGTCCTGCTTGTGCAACTATCTCTGCCTCTTTATCGTGATATTTTGCATTCAAAACAGAATGAGGTATTTTTTTAGCCTTTAACATACTATGCAGGTGTTCTGATTTTTCTATTGATATAGTGCCAACAAGCACAGGCTGCCCTTTTTTATGACATTCCTCTATCTCTTTGATAGCCGCATCAAATTTTGCCTTTTCTGATTTATAGATATAATCAGAATGATCAGTCCTTACCATTGGCTGGTTTGTAGGGATTATAATTACGTCTAAATTATATATCTTTGAAAATTCAGCAGCCTCTGTCTCTGCAGTTCCTGTCATTCCAGATAATTTATTATACATCCTAAAGAAATTCTGAAATGTAATCGAGGCAAGCGTTTGATTCTCATTTTCTATCTTTACGCCTTCTTTTGCCTCTACTGCCTGATGAAGACCATCTGACCACCTTCTGCCTGGCATTAATCTGCCTGTGAATTCATCAACTATTAGAATTTCATCATCCTTTATAACATAATCAACGTCTTTTCTAAACAGGTGATGCGCCTTTAATCCCTGAAGCACATGATGAACAAGCTCAATATTTTCAGGATCAAATAGATTTTCCACGCCTATGAGTTTTTCTGCGGCAAGCCCGCCCTCTTCTGTCAGGATTATATTTTTTGCCTTTTCATCTATTGTAAAATCAACATCCTTTTTCAATTTAGGGATGATTCGGTTAATCTTATAATACTTATCCGTTGAATCCTCTGAAGGACCTGAAATAATAAGGGGAGTCCTTGCCTCATCAATAAGTATGCTGTCAACCTCGTCAACTATCGCATAGTTTAATTCCCTCTGACAATAATCGCTTATATCGTACTTCATATTGTCTCTTAAATAATCAAAACCGTATTCATTATTAGTCCCATAGGTTATATCTGCGCCATATGCCTCTTTTTTGGAGCATGACCTGAGCATATCAATATTTTTATCATGAGAACGGCTCTGCGGATCAAATAAATACGATTTATCATGTTGTATTATTCCAACTGAAAGCCCTAAGAAATTATAGATTGGACCCATCCACTGCGCATCTCTTCGAGCCAGATAATCATTTACTGTAACCAAATGCACGCCTCTGCCGTCTAAGGAATTTAGATACACAGGCAGTGTTGCTGCAAGAGTTTTTCCTTCTCCTGTCTTCATCTCAGCAATATTGCCCTGATGAAGCACAATTCCACCAATTAATTGAACATCAAAATGCCTAAACCCAAGCATTCTTTTTGAGACCTCTCTAACAACTGCGAATGCCTCATTCAAGATTTCATCAAGTGGAGTTCCATTTGACAGCATGCTGCGGAATTCATCTGTTTTTTGTCTTAACTGGAGGTCTGAAAGCATAGATATATCGGCTTCAAGGGCATTGATTTGCTCTACAGCAGGGATTATCTTTTTGAGAAGACGCTCATTATTTGTGCCAAATATTTTCTTAAGTAATATTCCTATCATCAGTTTATTTCATACCCCGTTTTTTTGTGCTATGCAAAAATCTAAGATGTCTTACATCCTTTAAACTATAGCGTATGTAATTCGCTCCTACAGCATATAAACGAAATTATCAACGTAGCGGCGTATTGCATACACCCTTCTATAATAATCCAGCTATAAGGTAATCTTCAGCAGTGTTGCGCCATAGATAATATCATGATTAGGTGATCTCATAATAATAAGAGATGGCGCGGAAAGTCGTATATCGTCCTTGTCTTTAATATCAACAACGCCCTTAGTTTCCATTATACCCAAATATCCGCCGGCAGCCATCCCAGCCAATATACCTACGCCAAGTTTTGCTTGAAGATTAGCGTTATCAATCATAAAGATTGTCACTCCAATCATTGCGCCAAAGGCTGCTCCATATAACGCATCTTTTACTACAATTGTGCCTGCAGTGACTTTAGTCTCTTCATCTGCAGCAAAAGATATCCCGCAAAGCGTAATTGTCATCACCAAAATCAAAATTACTCTAAACAATAATCTCACTATTTATATATCCTCAAAAATTATTATCCCTTTAATCATCCAACTATAAGGCAACCTTCAGCAGTGTTGAGCCATAGAACGTGTCATTATAAGATAATTTCTGAATAATAAAAGTGGGCTGTGCAAGAGTTATACCATCTTTACCATTAATCTCAATACCAGCATGAGATTCTGATACACCAAAATATGCTCCTCCAATCAAACCAATTAAAATACCCACACCAAGTTTTGATTGGATATTAGTGTTATCAATCAAATAGAGTGTAAGACCTAGCATAGCGCCAAGGGCTGCTCCCATAAGCGCATCCTTAAAAGCGGTTGCCCCTATAGAGCCGCCACCGCCACTGTCTCCGCCGGCAGGATCTGCTGCAAAAGAAATCCCGCAGAGCGTTATTATCATCATCAATATTAAGATTACTGTCAAAAATCTTTTCACCATAACCATATCCTCCATATAATAATATTTTATAGATAATTATAATATAATAATTTAATTTATAGTCAAGTATAATTTCAATATAGACAGTTTTATCAATATTATTATAATATAAATATAATAATATTGTAACATAAAAATACCAAGATGCTTAAAAAATTTAATTATCTGAAAGATTTGTATGATTTGATAATTTAATTGTTGAGCATGATGAAAAAGGTTTGAAAATAATTATGACTTACAAAATATATCCTCATGTAAATATAGGAAGAAATTCAGAGATTGGCGATTATGCCATAATAGGCAAGCCTCCTGTTGGCAAGACACAGGGAGAACTTGGATTATTTATTGGTGAAGAATCTATAATTCGTGAGTTTTCTGTAATATATGCTGGCAGCGTGATAGGCGATTTTTTTAGCAGTGGTCATTATGCTGTCATTAGGGAAGATAATATTATAGGAAATTATTGTTCAGTCGGGACGTCATCTGAACTTGGGCCAGGCAACAGAATTGGCAATGGCGTCAACATTCATTCAGGATGTTTTCTTGAACGAGTTACGCTGAAAGACGGTGTATTTATAGGGCCAAACACGATTTTTCTTGACGACCCGCATCCAAGATGTCCTGAATTTGAAAGATGCGGCAAGGGAGCATATGTTGAAGAAAACGTCTCAATCGGAGGGAATGTAACTATTCTTCCTCATATACGAATAGGAAAGAACTCTCTTATTGGCGCTGGCACAGTAGTTTCAAAAGATGTGCCGCCAGAGAGCGTTGTCACAGAAATCGGAATAAGACGCATAAAATCTATTTCAGAATTAAAATGTTTTAAAGAGTTATATACTACACCTTATCAATGGAGATCAAAATAAGACTTATAAAAATATTTTTCCCTTGCAATTAATTACTAAAACCATTAATAATTATAATTATACCTTAATTGAATTTTAATGACTAAGGATTGCGCATATACAAATGAATGATAAAAAAATAGATGTATTTTTTAATGAAAAGACAAACCTAGCCTTATATACCATAAGTGTAGTAGCAGAACTACTAGGGACAACGGATCAGACTCTAAGGCTATACGAAAAACATGGGCTAATTAAGCCCGCAAGGAGAAACAGAAACCGCTATTATTCTGAAAACAATGTAAAGTGGTTAAGGTGCATAAGAGACTTAATCCATAAAAAGAAGATAAGTATCGAAGGGATAAAAAAACTATTAGACTACGCCCCATGCTGGGAGATGACTGAATGTCCCGATGAAAAAAAGTCTGCCTGCACTGCATTTGTTGATCGCACTAAGTCATGTTGGGAACTTAATCGTATGATATGTAAAAAAGACAATAACAGAGAATGTGAAGAGTGCATAGTATTTTTGGGGAAAACCGCTAAATAATCTGCTATGACGCAATTACAACAAAAATCAAGTTATATTAAAATTAATTTGGATTGGCAAATTGACATAGAGATGTCACTTGTTAATGGCGGGAGTTTTTTGATAGATGAATCTATAATAAAATTAGATGATTTTTATATGAGTAAGTATACAGTAACTCAAGGGCTATGGAAGCTGATTATGGGTATAAATCCGTCTCATTTTAAGGATTGCGGAATTAACAATCCTGTAGAGAATGTAAGTTGGTATGATGCCCAGATATTTATTACCAAGTTGAATAATCAAACTAATGAAATCTTTCGTTTACCTACCGAAGCAGAATGGAAATACGCCTGTAAGAGCGGCGACAAAAACGAGATATACTCTGGCGGGGAAGATATTGACAGCATTGCATGGTATAGGGCAAATTCAGGGGATATGACACATAAAGTCGGCACAAAATCATCAAATAGTCTTGGTATAAACGATATGAGCGGTAATGTATGGGAATGGACGGAAGATAAATGGGATGCCTCTGACAATGAACGAATTGTGCTTGGTGGAAGTTGGTTCAATAATCCTGTGTATATGCGCTGCGATTATCGCCGACACTACAGAGCAGATTATCGTAACTTAGATATAGGTTTCCGCATCGTAAAGACTATTTAAGTAGTATCAAATTTTACCAGCCATAACCAATTACATAACATATACCTATAATTTTATATAATAATGTTAAACACTATGAATAAATGGATGAACTAATGCAAAGACAAAAAGACTCAAAAAAATTCTATATCACAACGCCTATCTACTATGTAAACGATATCCCGCATATTGGTCATGCCTATACCACTGTTGCAGCAGACATACTTGCCCGCTTTAATAGACAGATTGGCAATAAGGTATTTTTTCTTACAGGCACGGATGAACACGGACAAAAGGTAGAAAAAGCAGCTACTAAATCTGGACTCTCACCAAAGGATCATGCAGATAAATTTGTGGTAAACTTCCGCTCCTTATGGCAGAGATTAAATATCAGCAATGATGCATTTATCAGAACCACTGATACAGAACATATAAAGATCGTTCAAGACATATTGATGAAATTATTCGTTAAAGGCGAGATAGTCCTTCGTAAATACCACGGCTGGTACTGCACCCCCGATGAGAGATTTTGGACTGAAAAAGAGATTAAAGATGGACTCTGTCCTGATTGCAGCAGACCAGTAGAACGTATTGAAGAGGAAAATTATTTCTTTTTGATGTCTAAATATCAGGGACGTCTTATTGAGTATATTAATAATAATCCTGACTTTATTGCCCCTCAAACAAGACGAAATGAGGTTTTAGGATTTCTAAATAATAATGATCTAGGCGATCTCTGCATATCCAGGCCTAAAAAGAGGCTTGCTTGGGGAATTCCCCTGCCTTTTGACTCTGAATTTACCACTTATGTATGGTTTGACGCCCTTCTAAATTACTATTCGGCAGCTATGTATCTCTCGCCAATAAAGGAATATAATGAAGATATTTGGTGGCCGTCTGATCATCACCTGATTGGAAAAGACATCCTTACAACACATGCGGTTTACTGGCCAACTATTCTTATGGCTCTGAATAAACCTCTGCCTTTAAATATGTTTGCGCATGGATGGTGGACGGTACAGGGAAAAAAGATGTCGAAATCCATAGGCAATGTAGTTGACCCTTTTAAGATGACAGAAAGATATGGAACCGATGCCTTTAGGTATTTTCTGATGCGTGAAGTGCCATTTGGCTTAGACGGCGATTTTTCTGAAAATGCCATGATAGGCAGGATAAACGCTGATTTAGCCAATGATCTAGGCAATCTGGTAAGCAGGTCGCTCTCCATGACAAGGAAATATTTCAACGGCATAGTCCCTGAACCGCAAGGAATTGACATTGAAATAAAGACAATTGCCGAAGGAATACTGCTTAAGATCGACAAAGAATTGAGTTCCCTTTCATTCAACAAAGCCCTTGATGTCATATGGGAACTGGTTGATTATTTAAATAAATATATAGATACCAAACAGCCTTGGGCATTGGCTGCTATACCTGAAAAACATGACGAATTGAGTAATGTAATATTTACCTTGATTGAGGGATTGAGATTTTTATCTCTATATCTGCAACCCTTTATGCCGCAGACCTCAGAAGCCTTGTATAGAACAGTCACCAATGATGGCGATATCTTGAAGGTTAACATTATGGAAGTGACAATATGGGGTCTATCACGCAATATCACAATCAGAGACCTGCCTAATCTATTTCCAAGAATAGAAAGAACAGATAAAAAGACATCCAATAAAATACAATCAAACAAAACGGAGGCAAGACTTAATATGGTAGACCTTATTGATATAACAGATTTCACAAAGGTTCAACTAAAGACTGGCAAGGTGCTGAGCGCTGAAAGGGTAGAAGGCTCTGAAAAACTGGTTAAACTTCAGGTGGATACTGGAGAAATTAGACAGGTAGTCGCTGGAATTGGCAAACATTATACGCCAGAGGAACTAGTAGGAAAGACAATTATAGTGGTAGCAAACCTGAAACCAGCAAAACTCATGGGACAGATATCAGAAGGGATGCTTCTTGCTGCCTCAGATGAAGCTGGATTATCCATTATTACAGTTGACAGACCTTCAAACCCTGGGTTAAATGTCAAGTAGTGTGATACTTTCATGCCAAAGTGAAGGTGATATAGAAAAGGTCTGCGAGTTGGCTTCTGATGCCTTAAAAGTTGGAGGAATAATTGTCTATCCAACTGAATCATCATATGCAATTGGCTGCGGGATTGACTATAAAGATAGTATAGAGAAGATATATCAGATAAAGAATAGACCGCATGATCTGATATTTCCTCTTATTGCCCCAGACATTGAATCATTGAATCTGATTGTCTCAAATATAAATAAGATTGAAAGAAAACTGATGGAAGAGTTTTGGCCTGGGCCATTGACGATATTATTAGCCGCTAATACTATAGCTCCTCTTTCTATAAAGGGGATGAATAATAAAATAGCAGTACGTATCAGCGGAAATATAATTGCTCAGAGATTGACTCTAATTGCCGGGCTTCCAATTATAGCAACAAGCGCTAACCCATCAGGACAATCTCCAGCTCTAAATATCTTAGATATAAAAAGATATTTTGATGATGACAGCCGCAGGGCGACACCCAATAGAATAGATATGATAATAAACGGAGGACAGTGTAAAGGAGGATTACCGTCTACAATTGTTGAGGTTATAGGTGAAGATATCAGGATTATCAGAGAGGGTGCTATAAGCCGTGGGGAGATAGCCGTGAATGGGTTTAATGTGATGTAAATACTTATTTTATTAAAAAGACATACATAATCGCCTTTTTTCTTATTTTTAATTTCCTCAAAACCTTGCGATTTTAAAAAGCGCGTAACTTCTATTGGCTTCCAATTTTTTAGAACAGGAATTCCCATTTAAGCAGGACATAAATTAGAGCTGTCAATCATCTTTTCTAACGGCTGTATCCAGCGTTCAAAGTTATCCTCATTTTCCCGAATATAATCACGAAACTCTTTTATTATCTCATCTGGCAGTTCTTGATTTAATAGATGTTCACCCAATTTATGCTCAATGACATTTTCTAAATACGACTTTGCATTAGCCAAAATTTTCAATTTAGCCTTTTCATAGTCTTTGTCTTCAATCACAAGACATAATTGCTCGCAAGCAAAGACAAATCCCCCCTCTTTAGATGGATAAGAGAGAAAAGTGAGATTGCAATGGTTGTATGTATTAGAATATTTATTCATGTATATATTTTACCTAATATTAAAAAGAATTTCAAGTTCAAAACACATCATCCTTACTAAAAAAGGCTTGTCATTTTATAACTATATTAGTAATTTATGAGACGGTACTCTTATGATGACAGATATAATTATTTGAAAACGAATGGATCAATGTCATCCTGAGAGACCCGTCCCCAATATTCCCCCCAATATTCGCAATGGATGCATTATAGTAGATTGTTAAATAGAAGCTTAAAATGTTATAATATCTTAATGAATTAAATAAATATGAGGTAAAACTATGAAAGTGGCTGATTTAAGCACAGAGGAATTTAGGGAATTAATAGGCGATGTAATTGATGAAAAATTCAAAGAACTTGTTGACCCAGATTCTGGTCTGGAATTAAGAGAAGATTTTGTTCAATCCCTTGAGGCTTCAATTACTTCTAAAGTAAGAATCCCTTTTGATGAAGTCAAAAAGCGTCTCGGATTAAGTTGAAATGACATTTGAGATTGAATTTACCCCCAAAGCGGAAGAGGACTTATTACGCCTTGATAAAACAATTGCCCAGAATATCTCAAATAAAATAGAGTGGCTTTCTCAAAATATAGAAAATCTCATTCCAACTCCACTAAAAGGACAATTTAAAGGTAAGTATAAACTTAGAGTTGGCGATTGGAGAGTTGTTTATTCCTTTGAACCTTCAATCAAGATTGTTACAATATACTCAATCAGGCATCGCCGTGAAGTATATAAAATATGACATCTACAAGATACGATAAGTCCATTTTTGAGGGTCATTTTGAGAGGGTCATTTTGAGGGTCAGGTCTTGAATTATCGGTTTTTCTAAGATTAACACACAAGAGGCAAATAAAAGTGTACGTCTTGAAATAACACAATAGAACTATAGATGGTAAACATATTCAATTTAACATAAAAAACTGACAATGCAAGACCTGAACTGACCCCAATCTTCTTTAGGGTGTATTTTTCTGTATGAAAATCAGTGATAATTGTAGTTTCGCACTATTAAATTTTATCACCATTGCGCCCTTTCAGGGCTATCGTGATTATTTTCTTTTCTTCTTCTTATTAGGGCAAGTGGATATTTTTTATAAAATAATATTATAATGAAATATAATATTATCAACTTTATTAAGAAACTGGAGATGGCAGATAGAGAGGTTTAATAAGAGATGAAGATTTCAACGATAGAGGATATTTTATTTTACTTAAAAAATAATAAAAGATTTTGCTAAAATATAGTCAACTAAAGATTTAAGAGGTTTATTATGTCTGTTAATCAGCTTATTATTGATCTACCAGAATCGGCGCATCTTCCTGATGGGATTGAGAATGAAACTGTACTTTTGCGTAATGCAATAGCTGTTGTTCTTTATAAAAAAGGCAGACTGACTCTAAAAGAGGCGCGTGAATTAATGGAACTTGACCGTAGAGAATTTGAAGAATGCTTAAAAGAGTACGGTTTTTCTATGATGGATGAGGATGTTTTTAATCTAGAAATAAATGCTTCACATGAAATCATCGCTTAAAACAAAGTTAATTATCAGTGATACTGGGTCAATTGTATTTTACGATCTACATCTGCCTGTAACTAACGCTGCCAAATAATGTCTGGCCAAACAATATTGAGTCATCAACCATATTCTTTTACAAAATTGACAAGCCCTCCAAAATAAGTGTATCATATATAATTGATGGTTATACTTTCAACATAAGGTATTATAATAAACAATAATGAAACACGCTGATTTTGTCCCCCTTCATCTGCATACAGAATACAGTCTGCTTGATGGAGCTATACGTATAAGCGAGCTTACTCAAAGGGCTGTTGAGTTCAAGATGCCTGCGATTGCTATCACAGATCATGGCAATCTCTTTGGCGCAGTTGAATTCTATCAAAAAGCCTCAAAAGCAGGGCTTAAACCGATTATAGGCTGCGAGGTCTATATTACCCATGCCTCACGTTTTGAGAAAACTAAGGGATATTTCCATCTTATCCTTCTATCAAAAGACATGACAGGCTACAAAAATCTCGTCAAGATAGTTACTCAGGCATATACAGAGGGTTTTTATTACAAGCCACGCGTTGACAGGCAGCTCTTAGAGTCACACAACGAAGGGCTGATTGCGCTGTCCGCCTGTTTAAAAGGCGAGGTTCCGTATCTGCTTAATCATGAGCAGCCTGACCAAGCAAAAGAAACCGCTATATGGTATAAGGAACTCTTTGGTCCCTCCAATTATTACCTTGAGTTACAAGAAAATGGACTGCCAGAACAAACTATAGTTAATAAAAAACTTATTGCTCTGTCCAAAGAACTTGACATCAAACTCGTTGCCACAAATGACTGCCATTATCTAAATAAAGATGATTACACTGCCCATGATATCTTAATCTGTATACAAACAGGCAAGACCGTTGACGATCCCAATAGGCTCAAATTTGGCACGGATCAATTATATTTTAAATCTCCTGATGAGATGAAGGCTGCTTTTTCTGAGGTGCCAGAGGCTGTATTAAACACAAGAGAGATTGCTGAAAAATGTAACCTTACCTTTGAATTGCATAAATTTAAACTCCCAGTGTACCATATTTCAGACGGAGGCGCGCCTGATTCCTTTATGAAAGAACTTGCCCTCAAAGGACTTCATGAGAAGTTTGGAGAAAATCCAAAGCAGGAATATGTTGAAAGATTTGAGAGAGAGATAAAGATAATTGAAAAAATGGGGTTTTCATCATATTTTCTGATAGTCTGCGATTTTATCGGATTTGCTAGAAAAAAAGGGATACCCGTAGGCCCTGGCAGAGGCTCAGCAGCAGGCAGCCTTGTTGCCTATTGTCTTGGAATAACTAATCTTGATCCACTTAAATACGACCTTTTATTTGAGCGTTTTCTAAACCCTTATAGAATCAGTATGCCTGATATAGACGTTGATTTTTGCAGAGACCGCCGCGGCGAGGTTATAGAGTATACAACACAAAAATACGGCATTGATCATGTGGCTCAGATAGTAACCTTTGGAACTATGGCTGCAAAGGCATGTATCAGAGACGTTGGCCGCGCCTTGAATCTGCCTTACTCAGAGGTTGACAAGATTGCAAAATTAGTCCCTACTACCCTTAATATAACGATAAAAGAGGCAATTGAAGCTGAGCCTGACCTCAAAAAAGAATACAGCAATTCAGCAGATATAAAGAAATTATTAGATATAGCAATACGTCTTGAAGGGCTTTGCAGGCACACCTCAACCCATGCGGCAGGACTGGTTATCTCCCCTACCCCTCTTACCGACTATACCCCAATCTATAAAAATCCTGTAGATGAATCCCGCACTACTCAATTTGACATGAAATCTATTGAGACAATGGGTCTAATAAAATTTGACTTTTTAGGTCTAAAGACCTTAACCATCATCAAAAAAACCATTGAATACATGTTAGATGCGCAGAAAACTTTAGATTTAGATAATATTCCACTTGACGATCTAAAAACCTTTGAACTCTTAAGTTCAGGACATTCAACTGGCATATTTCAACTTGAAAGCGATGGGATGCGGGATATTCTTATCAAGTTGACCCCAAATCGCTTTGAAGACCTGATTGCCCTTGTTGCGCTTTATCGTCCAGGACCTATTGGAAGCGGAATGGTAGATGATTTTATCAAACGGAAAAAAGGCGCTGTTCCTGTAACATATGACCTGCCTCAGCTAAAGGAATGTCTTGATGAGACATACGGAGTAATACTTTATCAAGAGCAGGTTATGAGGATTGCAAATAAAATTGCTAATTTCGATATGGGAAAGGCAGATATCTTGAGAAAGGCAATGGGCAAGAAAAACGCCGAAGAGATGGATAAACTTAAGGGAGATTTTGTAGCTGGAGCTTCTGACAATGGGATAAAAGAGCATAAATCAGGCAAATTATTTGATCTTATGGCATTATTTGCAAAATATGGCTTTAATAAATCACATTCTGCTGCCTATGCCCTTATTGCATATCAAACTGCCTATCTAAAGACTCATTTTCCAGTTGAATTTATGACCGCCAACTTATCAGTAGAGGATAATCCTGATAAACTAGTGACATTTATCAAAGCATGCAGGGAGATGAAGATAGAAATCCTGCCTCCAGATATTAATAACAGTGAGAGTCAATTTAAGGTACTTGGGAACTCTATAAAATTCGGACTTGAGGCAGTGAAGGGAGTCGGGCAAAAGGCTATTGAATCAATCATTGCAACTAGAGGCAACACCCCATTTATATCTTTAGAGGATTTCGTGATAAGGGTGGACACGCAAAAGGTTAATAAAAAAGTCCTTGAATCACTGATCAAGGCAGGTGCATTTGATTTATTGATTAAAAGCAGGGCAATGGCATTTGAAGAACTCGGATTTTTACTTAATGGCAGTAAAAATACGCCGTCACTCTTTGGGACTGATTCGTTTCTTAAATCTCAACCCATGGATGAAAAAATCCATGAATGGCCATCCCTTGAAAGACTATCATATGAAAAAGAGACATTGGGTATCTATCTGACAGGCCACCCCCTAAGCGGTTCAGAGGCAGATATAAGAAAGATTGGCGCAAAACTTACCTCTCAACTTGAAAACATCATAAGCGGAACTGAGATAATGGTTGCTGGGATTATTACAATATTTACTAAAAAACAAGGTAAAAAAGGACCTTGGGCAATCTTGACCCTTGAAGACCATGAAGGTTCAATCGAAGTCCTTGTATTTACAGATCAATATCTTAAGTCTAAGGACATCTTAGCAAAGAATTCAATAGTAGCAATCAGCGGTAAACTTGATATCTCTGAAAAAGGGAACAAGATAGTTGCATCAGATGTAAAAACCCTTTCAAATGTAGTAAAAGAGAGTCACTCAAAACTTGATATAATACTGATTGACAACCAATGCAATCACGAAAATTTCATATTAATCAAGCAGGTCTTGGACTCTTCAATAGGTAGACATCCTGTTTATCTGACCCTTCATTATAATGACAAGATAACAACAATCCAGACTACATATTTATCAGATATAGGCACAGATGTAATAACCAAATTAGAGACAGCCATCGGCCCTGGCATAGCTTGTTTTATATAAAGGTGAAAAATGGACGACCCTAAGACAACGTTTGATCTACTGCTAAAGACAAAACAAAAAGATGAAAAACAATATCAGCAATTGGCAAGGCTTGCTAAGAATCTAAAATTCTTTGAGCAGATGAAGGATATATTAATAATGGGTATAAAGGCATTTCCAGAGAATAAGTCTATGCGTTTAGAGCTTGCTCAATCATATGCGAACATGATGAGAAAGCTTCAAACCAAAGAGCAGAAGACAAACTACTTCAATCTGGCGGCAGAGCAATATGATTATCTCATTAAACATAGCTTAGTTGACAATATCGTATATTGCAATTACGGAAAACTGATGTGCAGCTTTGAGGATTTTACCGCAGCGGAGACATATTTCAAGAAATCTCTTGAGATAAAACCAGATGATGTAATAACCCGCTCTGCTTATAAAGACATGTATTGCGATTTTGCAAGAAAACTTGGACAAGATTTTGTAAGGGCTGAGGTATATATTAAAAAAGCCTTAGAGATTAAAGAAGACGACCCAAAGACGCATACAGAATATGGTATAATTCTCATGCAGAAAGGCGCGCATTTAGATGAGGCAGAGAGACATTTTTTAAGGGCAATTCAATTAAATAAGCGTTTCTATAAGGCGCATTTTCATTATTCGTTGTTACTTCTTGCAGTGGATAATAAAAAAGACGCAAAAAGACATAGTGAACTAGCGCTTGAGTATTGTCCAGCGCAATTAAAGGATTATATAATGGATGGGTTTAAGAGGATGGGAAAGATTGAAGGCAAGTCCCATAAGATTAAGGACTAATAATGAGAATATATTTAGACTTTGAAAAACCTCTTGAAGAGATTGAGAATAAGATAGAAGAACTCCGTCAGGTAAAAGGCGCAGGACAGGACGTAGGACCTGAGCTTTCTGAGCTTGAGACAAAGGCAGCAAAACTTCGCACACGGATATTTTTGGGTCTTACGCCATGGCAGAGATGTCAGGTAGCAAGGCATCCAGACAGACCATATACCCTTGATTATATTAGTAGAATCACAGATGAATTTATTGAGCTGCATGGTGACAGGAGATATGCGGATGACCCTGCGATAGTTGGCGGGCTTTCAAAGATAAATGGTCAAAGTATCATGATTATAGGCCATCAAAAAGGCAGGAGCCTAAAGGAAAGGATATATAGAAACTTTGGGCAGCCAAACCCTGAGGGTTATAGAAAGGCGTTAAGATTAATAAGGCTTGCTGAAAGATTTTCCATTCCTATCGTCACATTAATAGACACACAAGGGGCATACCCGGGCATAGGCGCAGAGGAGCGCGGGCAGTCTGAGGCAATTGCCACTAATTTAATGGTTCTATCAGGTATCAAGGTACCTATAGTATCTATAGTCATTGGTGAAGGAGGGAGCGGGGGAGCGCTAGCCCTAGCGGTTGCGGACAGGGTATATATGCTTGAAAATTCCATATATTCTGTTATATCTCCTGAAGGATGCGCGGCAATCTTATGGAAGGTAGAGCCAGGCACTGCTAATACAAATCTATCCACTGCTGCTGAGGCGTTGAAATTGACGTCAAAAGACCTGTTAAATTTTAGGATAATAGATGATATAATCAAAGAACCTCAAGGCGGAGCGCATATGGATCATAATGAGGCTGCCAAAAATATAAAAAAGGTTATTTTGACGTCTATAGAAGAACTTAAAACATACAGTATAGAGTCTCTACTTGAAAATAGATATAATAAGCTGATAAATATTGGCGAATATACGGAGACAGATGATAAAGAGATGGGGATGGTTTAAGACCAATCCTCATTCTAACATGTAATATAGTTAAAAAAATAGAATTATTAGAGCCTCTTGCAAAAGTATTTACAAAAATGACTTGCTTGTCCCTATAGACGTAGGGGCAGGTCTTGTGCCTGCCCTTTCTTTAATTTCGTTACAGAGCAATCAACACGGTTACCACAACAACAGGGC
>Ga0315281_10003124_pt1 | contig 24336 bp, 26 predicted proteins | sample YL17G07_0_MG_FD_204540 | JGI IMG/M metagenome (GOLD analysis project Ga0315281, IMG submission 204540) | Sediment microbial communities from Yellowstone Lake, YNP, Wyoming, USA - YL17G07_0 | ecosystem: Environmental > Aquatic > Freshwater > Lake > Sediment | place: USA: Wyoming | collected... | reverse complement strand
GGTATCGCGATTTGATCTGGCGTATTGCGGATGCGATATGCATACCCGCTTTAAACCACATCCAGATTAATTGGTCAAGTTATTTTCACGTGAGGCCTTAGCAGATGTGTCTGAGGTAAGTTCATGTGACCTCCAAATCCATATCAGGTCTTCCCAAGTAACCGTTCCAGCTCCTGGGCTTGCTCTTTGAGCTTTTTCGGGTTGGCCTTTGACAGGCGGCCGAGATTTTCGAGTTTCCATCGGATGCCGGGGAGTTGCTCAAGGTGTTCGATGCCAGGCAAATCCCAATTGGGCGCATTGCGGGCGAGCGACAAAAGGAACCCCCGCTCGGCGGCATCGAGGCCCGATTGCAGTTCGGCGATCATGCGCTCGCGCGCGGATACGAGGGCCTTCAACTCCACCGGCTCTGTGGTCATGCCCTTGAACGTGCTTTCGTATTCACTGGAGATGTCCCGAAGGTTCGGGAAAAGCACCTCATGAATCGGCCGGTTGTGAGATGCGAGATAGACCACAAAGCTGCGCCTGATTTCCGGCGTGATTCCTCCGTGGAGAAAAAGCTCCATCACGTCGAACAGGTCCCGCGGGTGTTGCCGATCCAGGGCAGCGACGAGCTTTCCGCCGTAGAGGTCCGGGAGCGACACGACGGGCAGTTCCAGGTCGGCGAGCAGCGTTTCTTTCGCCTTCGGAGTGAGCGATGTCGAGCGAATCGGTTGCACCGTTCCGCGAAGCACGAAATTCACTTCCACCTTCACTTCGAGCTTGTCGCGACGCACGAAGAGTTTTGTTTCGCCGGCGTCGGGCACGGTTGCTGCGTGGGTTTGGAACCCGCGCTTCTTGAGGCGATCCACACTATTCCGGATCGCGTCGTTGATCCTGTCGAGCGCCTCGTCCCGGCCGAGGCGGTGATCGACAAACACCAGATCAAGGTCCACTGACAGGCGGGGCATGTCCCGCACGAAAAGATTGATCGCGGTTCCGCCCTTCAGGCCAAATACGTTGTCGGCGAAAACCAGTGGCGCGATCTGGATCATCAGCCGCGCGGTATCGAGATAGACCTGATTCACGGTTTGAGCACCAGCAACCCATCCTTGGACTTCGATATCCACGGCCGGGCGCTGCCCTTGGGCAGCACCGCCTCATCGAGCTTGCCGGCCCACGGCAGGGAGAGCTCGCGTCCGAAGCGCAGGCAGAGCCGGACCGTCTTGACGCTCGTGCAGCGTTTGAGAAGATCCATCAGCACCTCGGCGCGCAGGCTGTAGGCGCCTTCGGCGATTTCCCTCGCTTCCTGCAGCGGTTGCCGGACGCCGACTTCGTCCAGCAATTCGAGCAGCGCCCGTTCCGGTGCCGAGACCAGTGGCGCGCTGGCGCGGTTTTCGAAAGGACCCACACCGGGCATCCGCTCGGGTTCCTCGTTAAACAGCCGCTTGCGGTGATACTCGCCCGGGAAATGCTGACCGAACCAATCAGGCAGGCGCGCGGCCGCCCAGCCGTATAGTTGCAATGCAGCCTGCTGCGAGACGTATTGGCGCACGCCGTACCATTCCAGCGCCGTCTTGCCGCCGACATGAAGTCCGGCGATTTGCTGCTGGAGCACGACGAGGCTCGGGTGCAGCGACAGGGCTTCACCGGGTCGGCAATAAACCCCTCGTCCCAGTCGCTTGAGCCAACCAGAGCGGGCATAGTGGACCGCGAGATCGGCCGAGACCCCGAGCGCGGCGAGTTGCGCCGAGGTGATCGGGGAACCCATGGGCAGACGAGTATAGAGGGTCTTTAGCTTGCTTTGAGAAGTCGTAGTCATACTACGATTATATACACTTATCTAATTGCAATGAAGTCGCGAAATTTTGAAAGGAGGTAATTGTCGTAGCATCACTACGATATAGCAACCTGTTCAAATAATCTCGCGGGACGTGGTGCGGCGATTGGCAGGTAAGTCCAACAAGGCTGTACGCCAGTTGGACCTGACCTATGGCGGCGGCAAGACGCACACCCTCATCACGTTTTTCCATCTCGTGAACGACCCGGCATCTCTACCGGACCTGCCGGCGGTGGAGGGGTTCCGCACGCACATTGACCTGGGCGACAGTTTGCCGAAGGCGCGGGTGGCGGCCATCTCGTTCGACAATCTCGATCTTTAGACTGGCATGGAAGTCGCCGGCCCGACGAGAAAAATGGCGCGACTGTTTCACCTCTGGAGCAACCTGGCGTGGCAACTGGCCGGAAAGAAGGGGCTGGAGATCCTAAATGGCGGTAGGGCCTTTACCCGATTCGACCACGCGTGCGAATGAGGGGCAACGGCTTAAGCCGGAGAATGATTTTTGAGCCACTCGCGCAAGGCAGCGTCCACACGGGTTTGCCAGCCCTCGCCGCTTTCGCGAAATTGCTCAACCACCTCTCTCGACAACCGAATGGTGATGCGCTCTTTAGTCGGTGTTTTCTGAGGGCCACGCACGCCTAGTTTCTTTCTAAGGGATGATGGCAATACCTCGGCGGTCGGCTTGAATTTCGCCAAATCTTCAGCGGTCAATTCGCGGACCTCGCCGTCCGCGTCAATCAGTGGTTTGCGGCTTGCCATATCTATTTGCCTCTCTCGTATTTGCCTTACGGAAACTGATTACCCGAATGCCCGTCTCGGTCTCGGTAAAGCACAGCACATGCAACCGGCGATCCAAGTAGCGCAGCGCGATGTAACGAGTTTCGCCATATGCCTTTCGGGTGTCGGGAAACACCAGCGCAGCATTGAAATCGACTTCTGCCACTCGTTCGAACGAGAGTTGGCGCTCCCTGATGTTTCTCTCGTTCTTGAGCGGGTCAAAGTCGACATTCATGAGCCAGAGTGTATGCACAAAAAAAATGGTGCGTCAAGGCTTAATGTATGTACAAACACACCCTGCGCTTCGGCGAGAAAGTGGGATCGAACGTTCGCCAATCCCGATGTGGAAATCACTGACTGGAGAGCCGTGTGCGGGAGAACCGTACGCACGGTTCGGAGGGCGGAGAGGGCGAGCGCCCTTCCCGACCCCTATCGGTAAAGGGATTATTGATGTGCCCTTGAGGCACAGGGGTTGGTGAGTATCCGTTATCTTTGGATGAAGGCTCACGGCTACGCCGAAGGAAATCGTGTGCGACCTGTTTCTGAACCGCCCGGTGCGGACCCGCATGCCGGGGGGTGTGGGGAGGGCCGGTTAGAAGCCGGCCCTTATCCGATTGGGCAGCGATTGGGGCATGGATGCTTGACTCAGTAAATGCCGGGAATGAACCGACGGGTACGGGAGCGGTAGTCTTCATAGGCCGCCCCGAACACGCGTATGAGGAGTCGCTCCTCAGTTCGTGCGCGGATCTCGCTACCCAGAAACATAAGAATGACGCTAGCCCATTGAATGCCGGTTGGTACCCAGACCGCGGTGCCTAAAGCGAGCAGATTCAGACCCAAATAAATTGGATGGCGGACAAATCGGAATGGACCCTTGGTCGCAAGTACGTGGCCTTGATCAAGGGCTGCGCGGAAACGCCACGACCGGAAGGCTGATACCGCCCAACATGCAAGAGCTCCACCCGCCGCAATGATGCAAGCCCCAACAATTCGGTGCCCCGGAAACCAGTCCGGGAACTGATCTTGAAAGGCGGCCGAGCCAAGACCGAAGTACATGACACCAAATGCCAAAGAATGAAGGCCTACAGCGGTTCGAGAGTAGGGAGCTATCTCTTCCTTGTCGGTCGCTTGGGCACTCCTCACTGTTTGTGCGGTTGCTGAATCGGCCCTTTTAGCAGCGACTCGCATGAGCCCGAAGGCCATCCAGACCACTAAGTGGGCCACATAGATCAGTATGTCTAGTTTGTGCATATGCAAAGTGGAGAGCCGCGCAAATTGTGCCGCCTAACGATAAGCCCTGTTATTCATAATCGGATTAAAGGGGTGGATTAAAGGGGTGTGCTCGAATTTATTTTCCGCTGAAACATCTTGCAGATCATTGCTCCCGAAAAGTTCGCATCATGCGCATGCTACATCCTGTAGGCGAAATCGCGGATTTACGCGCTGTCCGGTGGAATGGCGAGCGATAGAAGCGATGTACGACGCCTGAGCATCAAGAATGAACAGCCTGCGCCACCAGGCGCACGCCCAGGGCCGCGCACACCCGATTGATGGTATCGAAGCGCGGAGAGGTGCCGGGCCGCAGCGCCCTGTACAGCGCCTCGCGGGTAATCCCGCAAGTTTTCGCGATTTCGCTCATGCCGCGAGCGCGTGCAGCCATGCCAAGCGCGTGCGCCAGTTCGGACGTGTCGCCCTCTTCAATCACCATGGCTAAATAGGCGGCGATGTCTTCCTCGTTTTTGAGCTGTTCCGCCAGATCAAACTCGGGCAGCTCGGCGATGCGGATTCTTTTGGTCATGGTCTATTCCGACTGGGTGATAGAAGGCGGCAAGTTACTCACGAGTTCACGAGTGGACAGGAGAAGCGGAGAGCTTGACACCGAGCGCATGAAGCAGCTTGAGCATTGTGTCGTAGCGAGGCTTGGCGCCAGGCGTAAGTGCCTTGTACAGGCTTTCGCGACCAAGGCCTGCATCCTTGGCGAGTTGTGCCATGCCACGGGCGCGAGCCACATCACGCACGGCGGTGAGAAACACATCGGGATTGGGATCTTCCAGTGCGGCGGTGATGTATTCCGCTATGGTTTCCTCATTATCGAGGTAGTCAGCCGCATCGAAGGGCGCAAATTTGGTCATGGTTCACTCCTTATCCAAAGCCCGCGCCATTTCAATGGCGCGCTTGATGTCACGCTTCTGCGAGGATTTGTCGCCTCCCAAGAGAAGCAAATAAACGACCTTTGCACGCCGTGTGAAATAGGCCCGATAGCCCGGTCCGGTATGGACGCGCATTTCAAAGACTCCTTCTCCCACGGGTTCGCAATCACCGAAATTGCCATGTTCTGCGGACCGGATGCGAAGGATGATTCGAGCGCGACCCGTTTTATCCTTCAAGTCGGCGAGCCAAGCGTCGAATTCGCCGGAGCGTTCAAAGGTGTTCATGTGTTGCAGTGTATCCGTTTGGATACCGGTATGCAATCCTTCCTACAGGGTTACTCACCCGAGCGCCAGCGCGCTCACACCCAGCACCATGCCGAGCGCGGCCGCGCCGCGCCGCAAGGTATTGCCTTCGTTGAGCCATTGCGCGCCCATGAGGGCGGCGAACAGTATCGACAGCTCGCGCGCCGGCGCAACGTAGCTCACCGGAGTGAACACCATGGCGGTCAGCACCAGAATATAAGACAGCGGACTCAGGATGCCGATGATGAACGCCGCCTTGCGCTGCTCGCGCCACGCGCGCGCAATCGCGCCCGGATCGCGCAGGCGCGCGAGCGGAACCAGGAGGGAGATGCGCGACAGATTGGCGCACCAGTCGAATACCACGGGCGGAATGAGAAACGCCGCCACTGCCTGTTTGTCCCACACCGTGTAGGCAGCGATCATGCATCCGGTGAGCAACGCAAAACCGGCACTGCGTTGCGCACGTTTTGCCGCGAGATCGGTGGCGATTTTCAGCGGGTTGCCGGCGAGCGCCAGGGCGGATACTCCGATCAGGAGCGCGCCGGCGAGCGCGATGCCGCTCATGTGTTCGTCGAGCAGCAGCACCGCGGCGACGATGGTGAGCAGCGGGCCGGTGGCGCGCGCCAGCGGATAGACGATGGAAAGATCGCCCCCGGCGCGATACGCGCGGTCGAGCAGCAGAAAATACACCGTGTGCAGCATGCCGCTGCCGAATACCACCGCAAAATGCACGGGCTTGAAGGCGAACTCGCCGAACAGCAGAATGCCGATGGCGACCGGCGTGAGCATGATCGATGCCAGAACCGCCGAAAGCGTGAGAATCCCGATCCCCCCGCCGCTTTTCTTGAGCACATAATTCCAGGTGGCGTGACACAGCGCCGCCGCGAGGATCAGACCAAGGGCGAAGCTGCTCAAGCCGCTCCCAGGAGCAGAACAAGCGCCGCGAGAAAGCATGCCGCGCCGATGCCCGAGCCGATGGCGGGGATACGGAACCAGTATTTCACCGACAACACCAGGTAGCCGGCCGAAACAGCGACCGCCAGGCAAGGCAACAGCCAAACCCTCGACATCAGAGTGAAATCGTGGAGCGCCAGAGTCAGAAAAATGACGCCAAAGAAAAGCACGCCGATGCCGTGACTGATATTGAAACCCAGCCATGCGCGCCACATCGTGGTTTGTTTCGTCAGGGCGAGCGTGCTTTGTTGCATGGCAAGTCTTAGCGAATCGTCATGGGGACTGAGCTTTCTCGGCTTGCGGACATCCATCAGGCTGTAAAGGATATGGATGGCGCCAAGCAGAATGAAAGGCAACGTGCCGAGAATGAAAATGTATTTTGCCAGCAAGGTTATGTCTCCCGATGTGTGTGTAGGAGCTCGATTTATCGGGCGATAGCCAATTCGAATCGCCCGATAAATCGGGCTCCTACAACGGCGTTTCCGTTCCAGCAGACCATCTTGCTAACAATTCCAACAATTGATGCACGCCCTCTCCCCCTGCCCCACTCCCGCTCGCGGGAGAGGGGGGCTGATAGGCCGGCTGAGGGGAAACAGTGTCATGAATTATGAAAACATCAATTAACTGGATGCTGACTGAGTACGCAGGGCCTGGCCGGCATCGACGTAGGCAAGGCCGAGCGCCTCCGCCACTTCCCTGCAGGTCACCTTGCCGCGATGCACGTTGAGCCCGGCAAGGAGATGCGGATCTTCAAATAGCGCGCGCGCAGCACCCTTTTCCGCAATGGCCAGCACGAAAGGCAGGGTGGCGTTGTTGAGCGCGAAGGTGGAGGTGCGCGGCACCGCGCCCGGCATGTTGGCGACGCAGTAATGCACTACGTTATCGACCACATAGGTCGGATCGGCGTGTGTGGTGGCGCGCGATGTCTCGAAGCAGCCACCCTGGTCGATGGCGACATCGACCACCACCGCGCCGGGCTTCATGCGTTTGACCATCGGCGCGGTGACCAGTCTGGGTGCGGCCGCACCGGCGATGAGTACGCCGCCCACGACAAGATCGGCGGACAGCACATGCTTTTCGATGGCGTTGCGCGTCGAGTAAATGGTTTTGACCGTTGCGCCGAACTGGCGGTCGAGTGCACGCAGCACCTCGAGCGAACGGTCGAGAATGACCACCTCCGCGCCGATGCCGACCGCCATCTGCGCGGCATTGGAGCCGACCACGCCGCCGCCGAGAAGAACCACCTTGCCCGATTCGACGCCGGGCACGCCGCCGAGCAGCACGCCGCGTCCGCCGTGCGCCTTTTGGAGGGCGGTCGCGCCCGCCTGGATCGACATGCGCCCGGCCACTTCCGACATCGGCGCAAGCAGCGGCAGGCCGCCACGCGCGCTGGTGACGGTTTCGTAGGCGATGCACGTGGCGCCGCTGGCGATGAGGTCGCGCGCCTGCTCGGGATCGGGCGCAAGGTGCAGGTAGGTGAACAGCACCTGTCCCGGCCTGAGCATTTTGCGCTCGACAGCCTGTGGCTCCTTGACCTTCACGATCATTTCCGCGCGCGCGAAGATTTCCTGCGCAGTAGCGAGCAGGGCTGCGCCGGCCGCGGCGTAGTCGGCATCGGTGACACCGATACCCGCGCCCGCACCGCGCTCGACTTCGACCTGGTGGCCGTGCGCGACCAGTTCGCGCACGCTCGAGGGCGTGAGGCCGACACGGTATTCGTGATTTTTGATTTCCCTGGGGACGCCGATCAGCATGAATGTATTCCTTGTGAGAGTTTTTCCCGATTGAGCGCGAGGCGTTATGCGCCTTCGCTCAGACTGTCAAAGCGTGCTGCATTTTCACGCAGCACGCAGCATACACGTTAAGCATATTTGAAACCACAGATGAACACAGATAGACACTGATCAAATCTCCACGAGATCCATCCGTGTCTATCTGTGTTCATCCGTGGTTGAAATAAGATTTTACAGATCGATCTTGACCAGAATACCCGCGTTGCGCCCAGGTTGAGTGTAGCGATCCACCGAGCTGCCCGGATTGACGATGCCGCGCACGTCGGACCACAGCCAGTATTTGCGATCGAGGAGGTTGAATATTCCGGCATTCACGCTCACGCGTTTGGCAAGCTTGATGTGACCGGTCAGGTCTACGCTGGTATAGGCCGGCGTCTCGAAAAGCACGCCTGCCGAGCGATCGATGTGAGCTTTTTTCAGCGCGTGCGCGAAGTGAATCCCCGCGCCGTATTGAGCGGCGCTGTCGTTCCAGACGATGCCGGCCGCCAGTCTTGCCGGATCGATGCTGTTGAGCGGCACGTTGCGCGACAGGTCGTCGCCTTCGTTCCAGGCGGCGGCGAGCCGCATTGCCCAGTTGCGCGCAAGGCGTTTTTCGGCGCGCGCCTCGACACCCTGGATGCGCGCGCGCGTGACGTTCTGCGACTGGAAAGTAATCGGCGCGCCGGGCACGCAACGCGGATCTGCCGGGCAAGGCAGGGGAGCGCGCGAAACGATGAGGTCGCGATAGCGCGTGCTGTAGGCAGTGATGCTGTAGTCGAATTGCGCGTGCTTGCCGCGCACGCCTGCCTCGAATCCGGCGCTGTGTTCGGGCTTGAGATCGGGGTTGGGAATGACGGTATAGCCGAGCGGCAGATTCGACAGTCCGATGTTGACGTCGTAATACGGCGGCGCGCGAAATCCGGCGGCGAGCTGTCCGGTGACGGTGGTTTCGGCGTTCACTTTCCACAGTGCGCCTAGTTTTGGCGACAGCGCATTGTCCGAAAGCGGCGTCACGGGACGGCCGGGATTGCCGGTCGCAAAAATTGCATCCGATTCGGGGTCGATGCGGAAATGGTCGTAGCGCAGCGCAGGGATGATGGCAAGCGCTCCCAGGGTGACACTGTCCTGAGCGAATACGCCGATGCGGTCGGTGCGCGAGAGCGGGAAGTCGCGCGTCGGGAAAACGTCGGTGCCGACGACGTTGGTAATGGCGCCGGTGTTGAGATTGGTTTGCCTGCCGTCGCGGACTTCCTCGGTGCGCGTGCGCACGGCTTCCACGCCGGTGACGACTTGATGTGTCGTTTCAGTGCCGAAAACGCGCTGCGCGATGAGCGTGACGCCGGTTTCATGCTGCTCGAAACGGAATTGCGCTTCCCTCAGACAGTTCACGCTGCCTGCTGCGCTCAGGCACTGCGCGGTGGTGTTGGCGCGCTGCTCGGCGGTGTCCTGCCCTGTTTCCGCGCGCTGGCGGTAGAGAATCCAGTTGAGCTTGCCGGTTCCCGCCATGCCGCTTGCTTCGTGGTCGAGGCTGATTTTCTCGCGCGCGGCGCGATCGTCTCCTTGCAGGCTCACGGTGCGGATCGATTGCGGATTGAGCGATAGCACATCGGTGGCGACGCGGCGTTCGAAGCGATCCCAGGTAAGCCGAAAGCGCCCCGCTGTCTGTGTCGGGAGGATGATTTTGGCGAGCCAGTTTTCGCTGCGCTGGTGTTGCGGGTTGGGTGCGGTGCGCGCGCTGCCGATGCTGGTGCCGGCGCCGCGGTTTTGCGTCTCGCTGCCGTCGCCGCGCTGATAGCCGAGCAGCGCCTCCCAGCCTGCCTCGCGCGCGGCGAACACGCCGCCGCGCTGTGTGTTGCGATCGGCGCTTGCATACCCTGCCGCGACCGATCCTCCGAAGCGCTGCGTTTTCGCCACGACATCGCGCGGTTCGACCGAAGTAAAAGCGATCACGCCGGCAAGCGCGTCGGATCCGTACAGCGCCGAGCTCGGCCCGCGCAGAATTTCCACGCGCGACAGCAGCCCCGGATCGACGGCATTGCGGTTGGCATTGGAAAAGCTGCCGACCTTGAAGTTGTCGGGCAGGCGCACGCCGTCGTAGAGCATCTGCAGGCGGTTGCCGTCGAGCCCGCGAATGTTGATGTTGCCGAGACCGAAGCGCGTCGCGCCGTTTTCGATCGACACGCCAGGCTCGTAGCGCAGCAGATCGCGCAGGCTGTGCGTTACGCCGCGATCCATGTCCTCGCGCGTGATGACGCTTACCGCCGCGGGAGTCGCATCGAGCTGTTCCTCGGCGCGACTGGCGATCGAGGTCACCAGGATGGGTTCGAGGCGTTGCGCGGCGGGAGCAGCAGGGGATGAGGATTCGGCGGCATGCACACTCAACATCGGGAGGAAAGCTGCAGCGGCAAAGACTACACAGTTTTTTCTCATTACCCTATCATTCCAGTTATTCATCGGTTAAAGTTTGAAGCTGATTAAAAAAGGCCGTGCCGGCATCGCACGGAAGACAAAAACAATGAACGAGAAAATCATCCCCGCTCCTGCCGCGAATTCGCGCCCGCATCGGGTGAACGAACTCCTCGGCCATCTGCCGCTGTTTCGCGATCTTTCGGCCGAGGAAATCGAGCGCGTCGCCAATGGTACCAGCGAGGTGAAAATAGCGCGTGGACAGATCCTGTTCAATCAGGGAGATCCCTGCGTGGGATTTCACGCCATCGTCTATGGCCAGATCAAATTGGCCTTCGCCGCACCCAATGGCGCGGAAAAGGTGGTCGAGATTATCGGGCCGGGCGGGAGCTTCGGCGAGGCGCTGATGTTCATGGATCGGCCCTATGTCGTGTATTCGGAGGCGCTTGCCGACAGCCTGTTGCTGCACATTTCCAAACATGTGTTGTTTGCCTGTCTCGACCAGGATCCCACTCTCGCGCGCCGCATGCTCGCGGGGCTGAGCCGCAGATTGCATGCGCTCATGAGCGACCTGGAAGCCTATACGCTGCGCTCGGCAAGCCAGCGTGTCATCGGCTACCTGCTGCGCCTGGAGGAAGACCAGGCGGTGCAGCGCGTCACGCTGCCGGCGCAAAAAACCGTTATTGCGTCGCGGCTGTCGCTCACCCCGGAATATTTCTCTCACATCCTGCACGATCTCATCACCTCGGGGCTGATCTGCGTCGATGGACGCGATATCGAAATCGTCGATGTCGAAGGGCTGCGCGCCTATGGGAGCACGGAGCGCTGAGCGCGTATCGCGCCGCTGCCGGGATCGATGACGTAAGACTTTCCTCCGGTCAGTATGGCGATCAGCGTGTCGCCGGCAAGAGCGAGCGCGGCCCACTCGCCCGCGCCGGGCAATGCGAGTGTCGCCGCGATGCGCCGCTCGAGGGTATCGAATTTGGCGACACCGGGCTTGCCATTCCGGGACACGGCGAACCACAGCGCATGACGCGCTGTGTCGCTTATGACGCACAACACGCGGCCGCCCGGATCGATGCGCCCGGCGATTTTCCATTCCGGCCCAGCCAGCAGGGCAAGCGCATCGCCGCTCTTCTCCTGTACTCCAACCCAGCGTTTTTCCCGATCCAGCCAGGCAACGCCGTTCCCCGGCGCGACAGGGTGTTCCGTCTGCATTGTCGCAATACTGCGCCTGACATTGACGTTAATGATTTTGACGCCCTGTTCCCCGTCCGTGACAGTCACGTGTTCAAAACGCGTATCGAAATCGCCATCGCGCGCGGGCGCGTCGAGGGGGATGCGCCGTAGCGGAAAGCGCGCCGCATCGGCGATGCCTTCCCCGAGCCGGTAATCGTGCACCAGGCCCTCGAACACCGGTTCTGCCTTGGCGTCGTAGGGTATTTCCCAGAATTCGCCGAGGTGGTCGAAAAACACCATGAAGCTGCGGCGCGGCGCCGCATCGACAATGCGGGTTGCCTGTGCGGTGCGGCCCTTGCGGTCGGCTATCGCATGCGTGCGCAGTGTCGCGAGCGTGCGCGAATCGAGAATGTGCAGGGCGGGCGGACTCGCGGCGGCGACGAGCAGCAGGTCGTCTTGCGCGGTCGCGGCCAGTAGAGTTGCACCAGGCAGTTTACGGCTTGAGAGAACGTTGCCGTTCGCAAAATCGAGCAGCGACAACGTGCCGGATGCTGTCAGCACGGCGGTGCGCGACGGGTCGCGCAATGGTGCTGGCGTGCCGGCAATCGCGCCATCCAGCGCGATGTGCTTGAGGGTGCTTTCCGTCGAGCGCAAATCCACATAGCGGACGTTTGCGCCATCGCTCCAGGCCGCAAAAGAGGCAGGGTCCGATTGCACGCAGACAGGATTGGCGCCTGCGGCCAGCGGCATTGCCAGTATTGCAAAACATATGCGGGCCACCCAAAAAACAATGCCGGAGCAAGGTGCTCCGGCATTGGCGTGGCTGTGGCAGAGTTTAATAAATGTCGTGCTGCGTGTTATGCACATTGAAGTGACCGGTCGGCGTGATCAGCTTGGGATCCTTGATCACCGCCTTGAGCTTGAGGGTCTTGTCGTCGACCACCACCATGGCCGATTCCTGATTCTTCGCGCTCCATACCGAGAACCATACCTCGTCGCCGGCCTTGTTGAATTCAGGCTGCACGACGCGGCCCGCGGCTTCGCCCTTGATGCCTGCCCAGTCGAAGATCGGCAGCACCTTGAATCCGGCCTTGAGATTGTTGATGTCGAACACGGCCACGCTGTGGCTCAGCTTCGGATCGGGATTGAGCGGCGTATCGACATAAAGGTTTTTCGACTTCGGGTGTGTCTTGATGAACAGGTTGCCGCCACCCTGGCCGTCGATGGTCTCGCACACTTTCCAGGCAAATGCCTTGTGCTTCTCCGGGTCGGTGCCGATGAGCGAAATCTTTTCGCTGCCGAGGTGCCCGGTGGCCCACACCGGGCCGCATTTCGGATGCTCGAAGTTCGCGCCGCGTCCGGGATGCGGAATTTTGTCGACATCGACGAGTGCGGCGAGCTTGCCTTCCTTGGCGTCGACCACCGCGATCTTGTTCGACTGGTTGGCCGCCATCATCACATAACGGTGGCTTGAATCCCACCCGCCGTCGTGCAGGAAGCGCGCCGCGGGGATTTCGGTGACCGTGAGGTTATTGATGTCCTGATAGTTGATCATCAGGATTTTGCCGGTTTCTTTCACATTGGCTATGAACTCGGGTTTCAAGTGCGAGGCGACAATGGCCGCGACGCGCGGTTCAGGGTGAAATTCCTGCGTATCGACGGTCATGCCGCGCGTGCTGACGATCTTGAGCGGCTCGAGAGTGTCGCCCCTCATGATGACGTATTGCGGCGGCCAGTACGAGCCGGCGATGGCGTACTTGTCTTCATAGCCCTTGTACTTCGAGGTATCGACCGAGCGCGCTTCGAGGCCGACGCGGATTTCCGCGACGTTGTCGGGTTTTGCCATCCACAGGTCGATCATGTTGACCTTGGCGTCGCGGCCGATCACGAACACGTAGCGCCCGGACGCGGAGATGCGCGAAATGTGCACCGCGTAACCGGTTCTGACGATGTTGATGATCTTCTTGGTGTCGCCGTCGATGAGCGCTACCTCGCCGGTATCGCGCAGCGTCGTCGAGAAAATGTTTTCGAGGTTGTAGCTGTTCATTTTTTTGGTGGGGCGCTTGTCCACCGGAATCAGCACCTTCCACGTCGCCTTCATTTCCGGCATGCCGAATTCGGGCGGCTGCGGCGCCGTCTGCTGCACATAACGCGCCATCAGATCGACTTCGTCGTCGTTGAGTTCGCCCGAGGTTCCCCAGTTGGGCATACCGGCGGGCGAGCCGTACTTGATAAACACCTTGAGATACTCGGTGCCCTTGGGAATCGTGATGTCCGACGTGAGCGCCTTGCCGGTCGCGCCCTTGCGCAGCACGCCGTGGCAACCCGCGCAGCGCTCGAAATAGATCTGGCGCGCCTTGTTGAACTCGGGTTTGGACATCACCGGCGCCTTGGGATTGATGTCCTGGTACATTTCGATATCCTTGAGCGGCGATGAACCGGCCTGATAGCCTATTTCCGCCGGGGTGACCGGGTGGCTGGTTGTATCGGCGGCCTTTTTTTCCTGCGCATGGGCAGCGCCGCCAGCCAGGGCAAGCGCGGCCAAAACGACCATGAATAGGAATTTTCTTGAATCCATTGTTGACTCCTTCACGTTAGGGTTACCCAATTATTTGCTGCGATTTGATATTAGCGAATTTCTCTGGAGATTCCGCAATCCGCCTAGTGTAGTGCTTCGTATTTAATGCGACATATTTACTTATCTCCGATTGGCGCCTTCCCCCGGCAACGGGGGAAGGAGTTGGAATGAGGTATTCCGTACTACCCCGCCCATCCCAGCCTTCTCCCATTTTCATGGGAGAAGGAGCCACGGAAAACGGCAACTTCGCGACCGCGCACATAAGTTCCAAACAGAATGAAGCACTACATCAGGCGGCGATTTGATCAAGGTCAAGGTTTGTCGTCATGCTGTTCGTTGCGCCAGATCACCAGTTCAATGCCTTCGCCGGTAGCATCCATAAGGTAACCGAATCCCTGCCGGTCAAGCAACCCGTAAAGCGGCAGCGGCTCCATGGAAAAACGCAGACGCAACCGCCCGTTGCCAAGCGAGAGCAAGGCATCAAGCGCGCGTTCCAGCGGCTCGGGTGGCGCCAGATTGCGCAGGTCGATCATGGTTTCGCCGGTTTCAGCCACCGCAGATCCTCCCCATCAGTATGGAAATCCGCCAGATATTGCGGGCTGATCAATGGGGGAATAGTGCCGCGGCAATGGCGCGGCTGCCTTAAATTACCTTAAGCAGCGTGCGAGAGACAGGGCTCTGTCAGGAAAGCTTGTGGGCGAGGAGCAGCGCGGCCGAAAACACCAGCAGCGCTCCGCCCTGGTGTGCGGCGCCCAGTGCCACGGGCACGAAAAGCAGCAGGGTTGCGATCCCCAGCACCACCTGGACGGTAAGCGCCGCGAGCAGCAGATGCGCCGCGACACGCGCGCTCGCCGAGACATTGGCGCGCAGTGTTTTCCACCACAACACCGGAATCAGCAACATGAGCGCCCAGGCTAACAGGCGGTGATTGAACTGCACGGTCGCCGGGTTTCCCAGAAAATTGGCATGCCACGGTTCGAGAACGAGGAAATCGGGCGGTATGAAGTAGCCGTGCATCAGCGGGAAAGTATTGTAAGCGAGCCCTGCGTGCAGTCCCGCGACCAGCCCGCCGGACAGCGTCATGATAAAAACCAGCAGCGCGACCAGACGCGCGAAGCGTGCCGGCGCGCGCGGCGATGCCGCAGGGCGCGGGCCGAGGAGATCGAACGCCACCCACAACTGCGCGGCGAAAATGAGAAAGGCGAGTCCCAGATGGGCGGTCAAACGCAAATGGCTCACGCGCGGTTCGTCGACCAGACCGCTTTGCACCATGTACCAGCCCATGCCGCCTTGCAGCGCGCCGAGCACGAAAATGCCCGCGAGCTTCCATGCCAGCGTTCCCCTGACCTTGCCGCGCAGTAAAAAGTATAGGTAAGGCAGCAGAAACACCACGCCGATAAGCCTTCCAAGCAGGCGGTGGAAATATTCCCACCAGAAAATGCCCTTGAACTCGGCAAGCTGCATATCGAAATTGCGCAGTTTGAACTCGGGCGTCAGTTGGTATTTGGCGAAGGTCTCCTGCCAGGCGGCGTCGCTTAGCGGCGGCAGGGCGCCGATGAGCGGCTGCCATTCGACGATGGAAAGCCCCGAATGCGTGAGCCGCGTGATGCCCCCGATCACCACCATGGCAAACAGCATGGCGCAGCAGATCAGCAGCCAGATGGCGATCGCCCTGGCGTCGCGCGCCGGAGCCGTTGAAGTTGCAGCAGGAGACGGGGGGTTATCGGACATGGGGGTTATGGGGTAACAGACATGGGTGAAACATAGCACAAGTCGGGAATTCTTTATGGAGCCTCCGAGCGGGTATTCAGTGACCCGAAGGACTTTTCAGAGGTTCCTTAAGCTGGTTCAAGTAAACCTTGGGCCAAGGTGCCTAAAGTGGCGGATATCGGCCGGTTCGTGCCGGTGCGCATTATTACCAGGGGAGGACGCCATGCCGCAAACCGATCGATCCGTTGAAGAGCTTTCCGACGAACCCGTACCGTTCATGCAGCAGCTTCTCGACAACCCGTTCCTGCTGCTGTTCGCGGGGGTGGCGCTGCCGACGGTGCTGTATATCGTCTGGGGCGTGATGGAAATCGTCAACATTCCCGTCGCCAAATAGCCGTCTCTCAGGACACCTGCCATGAGCGCCATTCTTCCTCCTTCTGATCGTGTCTGGTGGAAACAGCCGCTGGATCGCGACGAAAGCACCTGGATCATCATTGCCTTCATCTGGTGCATGGTGATGTTTTTCATGATGCCGTACTGGCATGTGTACGGTAAGCAGAACCTTTCCAACGAGGCATATCGCACCACCCCCGAGGCCTTCCAGAAAAAGACCGAGGCCATGGTGGAGAAATACAAGGTGCGCGAAGAGACCGATTTCAAGATCCCGGTGGTGCACCCCCCGGCGGCGAGCGACGTCTATCTCATCGCGCGGCTGTGGCAGTGGTGGCCGATACTAGAGCTCGAGGCCGGCAAGACCTACCGCCTGCACATGGCGTCGATGGACTGGCTGCACGGCTTCTCGCTGCAACCCGAGAACATCAACGTGGAAGTGCATCCCGGTTACGAGCACGTCATTACCGTGACGCCGACGGCGGCGGGGCAATATTCCATCGTGTGCAATGAATTCTGCGGCATCAACCATCACACCATGGTGAGCCGTCTTTACGTGGTCAAGTAACGGGACAAGTTAACGGGAGATTTGGCCATGGCTATCAATCGCATGTTTCGCACCTGCCCCTCAACCGGGCTGCAATACCACGAACCGGCCGAGCTGCTCATCAAGGCCAATGCCGTCGTCGGCGTCGTGTTCCTGCTGGTCGGCGGCATTCTTGCGCTGCTGGTGACGCTGACGCGCTGGCCCGCCGTGCACCTGCTGCCGGCAGACTGGTTCTATCTCATTCTCACCGCGCACGGCCTCGACATGCTGGTGTTCTGGATCATTTTCTTCGAGATTGCGGTGCTGTATTTCTGCGCATCTTCGCTGCTGCGCTGTCGCCTCGCCACGCCCAAGGTGGCATGGGTGGCGTTCGGGCTGATGGTGGTGGGCGCGGTGGTCAACAACATCGCCGTGTTCAAGGGCGATTCGAGCGTGATGTTCACGTCCTACGTGCCGATGGGCGCGCACTGGTCGTTCTACCTCGGATTGATTCTGTTCGCCGTCGGCGCGCTGGTCGCGTGTTTTGTTTTTCTCGGCACGCTGGTGATCGGCAGGGCGGAGCGAACCTACAATGGCTCGATACCGCTGGTGACTTTCGGCGCGCTGACCGCATGCATCATCGCCATTTTCACCATCGCCAGCGGCGCGATCATTCTCATCCCGACTTTCCTGTGGTCGATCGGCATGGTCGATCACATCGACTCGCTGATGTACCGCACCGTGTGGTGGGGATTCGGTCATTCGTCGCAGCAGATCAATGTATCGGCGCACGTCGCCGTGTGGTACGCCATCGCCGCCATCGTGTTCGGCGCCAAACCGCTGTCCGAAAAGGTGAGCCGCACCGCTTTCCTGCTGTACATTTTCTTCCTGCAGCTCGCGAGCGCGCACCATCTGCTCGCCGATCCGGGCCTTACTTCGAACTGGAAGATTTTCAACACCAGTTACGCCATGTATCTTGCCGTGCTCGCGTCGATGGTGCACGGCCTGACCGTACCGGGCTCGATTGAAGTTGCGCAACGCGCTAAAGGTTTCAACAAGGGCCTGTTCGAGTGGCTGCGCAAGGCGCCGTGGGGCAACCCGGTGTTCTCGGGCATGTTCATGTCGCTCATCGGCTTCGGTTTCCTCGGTGGTATATCCGGCGTCATGATGGGTACCGAGCAACTCAATCTCATCATTCACAACACCGTGTATGTTCCGGGACACTTCCATGCCACGGTAGTAGTGGGTACGACGCTTGCGTTCATGTCGCTCACCTACTTCCTTATTCCGACGCTGTTCCAGCGCGAAGTGATGTTTCCGAAGCTCGCGCAGTGGCAGCCGTACCTGTTCGGCATCGGCATGAGCGCCTTCGCGGTGCTCATGATGGGCGCGGGGACGCTCGGCATACCGCGCCGCCATTGGGACATCACTTTCGCGGGAAATGCGATGGGACACGAATTTCCGGGTACGGCTTACCTGATGCTCGGTCTCATGGCGATCGCCGGCATCATGGCGATCATCGGCGGCGCGATCTATGTGCTGATCGCGGTGGGATCGATATTTTTCGGCAAACGCATCAATGTTCCAGGCTACCAGCGCGTCAGCGCGCGCGACGGCGTGGCCGCACCCGCGCAGCCGGTCGCCGCCGCGATCACCGGTCACGGCAGCAGGCCGGGGGGCGCCGGTGTGTTTGTCGCACCAGGCACGTTCACCCTGGCGCTCGTGTTCCTGGCAGCGTTCGTCCTGTATTACTTCGTCAACTGGAAGTATCTCTCGACCGTATGGCCGCTCAGCTAGAGGAAATCAGCCGCATGCCAGGCGGCACACTGGTGGCGCCCGTTGCGCGCTCCGCTGCGCGCGAGGGACTGCGGCTGGTGTTCGATCTGTTCAAGCTGCGCATCGGCATCAGCATCGCGGTGACCGCGCTCGCGGGCGTGGCGGTCACGCCGGGCGAGACTTCCGCTTTGCAGGTCGCCGTGGTGGGGCTGGCGGTGCTGATTGCCTCGGCCGCCGCCGGTGCATTCAACCAGTATGCCGAGTCGGACCTCGACAGCCGCATGCAGCGCACGCGCGGCCGGGCATTCGTGACCGGCCGCCTCAAGCGCCATGCGGGATGGCTCGCGCTGATCGTCGCGCTGCTCGCCGGTGCGGTGGGCATGGATGCCTGGCTGGTCAATGCGGTTTCCGCGATGCATGTTTTTCTTGGCGCGTTTTTCTACGCGGTGGTTTATACGCTGTGGCTGAAGCGGCGCACCTGGCTCAATATCGTGGTCGGCGGTCTTGCCGGAAGTTTCGCGGTTCTGGCCGGCGCCGCGGCGGTTGCGCCGGGTGTTCCCGGGCCGCTGCCGCTGGCCTTTGCATTCATGCTTTTCCTGTGGACACCGCCACACTTCTGGAGCCTGGCCATCGCCAACCGCGAAGACTACCTCGCCGCCGGCGTGCCCATGCTGCCCGTGGTGGTGGGCAATGCGCGCGCCGCGCGCACGGTGTGTTCGGGGGCAGTGTTGCTGGCCGCGGCATCGCTGCTGCCGCTCGCTTTCGGCATGGGGTACGTCTATGCCGCGGGCGCAGTCATCGGCGGGCTGTTTTTCGTGCGCGAAAGCGTCAGGCTGGTATCCGATCAATCGCGCAAGCAGGCCATCCATACTTTTCTCGCATCGCTGGTACAACTCACACTGGTCCTTGCCGCTGCGATTGCCGATCGTTTGTTGTGACAACGGTCGCGGCCATGCGCCGCCTGCCCCGCACCCTGAAGCGTATGATCCATGCTGCCGCGCTGCTGTTCATTCCGCTGGCCGCGGCGGGTTCGCCGCAACCCATCGACGTCGATGCAGCCATTGCGAAAAGCCAGGGCGTGCTCGGCGCATATATCGGTGCGCATGGATTCGCGGACGGCGATGGAAAGCGCGTTTCGTTCGCCGATTACCGCGGCAGACTGCTGGTGGTGAACTTTGTCTATAGCGGGTGTTCGCAGGTGTGTCCGGCGACCACGCGCTGGCTTGCTACCGCCGTCAAGGAAGCGCGCAAGGCGCTCGGTGCGGATACATTCGACGTGGTGTCGATCGGCTTCAATGTCCCCTACGACAATCCGGTTTCGCTGCGCGCGTTCGCGCGCAACAACGGCATCGACGATGCGCGCTGGTCCTTTCTTACGCCGGATGCAGCGGATGTCGAGGCGCTGGCGCGCGATTTCGGCTTCAGCTATGCCGCGACCGCGGGCGGGTACGATCACCTGACCCAGGTGACCATTATCGACCGGCAGGGCCGCATATACCGCCAGCTTTACGGCGAATCGTTTGCCCTGCCGATGCTGATCACGCCATTGAAAGATCTGGTGCTCGATGCGCCCGTTGCCGCGCCGGGGTTTGCCGGGCTGGTCGAGAAAATGCGCATTCTGTGCACCGTCTATGATCCGCAATCCGGCAAGTACCGCCTCAACTACGGGCTGTTCATAGAGCTCGGCGCCGGCATTTCATGCCTGGGTTTTACGCTGTGGTACCTGGTGCACGAATGGCGGCGCAGACGCCGCATGCGCGCGCAAAGCGCGCAAGCCACCATGGTTTGACGCAAGTCATACGGACGGATTTCAAAACGGTTAGCATTCTTCTGTGAGCCGCTCGCGCGGCACAGGTTCGGAAATATTGTGTTCCATAAATTGCAATCATTAGGCCAGGGCGTATTCCTGCGCATTGAAAGTCTTTTTAACGCCGCCTTCGGCGATCGTCATAATCCGCTCTATTTTCTCGGTGCGATTACCTACTTTCTGCTGTGGATCGTGATCTTCACCGGCCTGTATCTGTATGCGTTTTTCGAGACCAGCGCCGTGAACGCCTACGCGTCGGTCGAGGCAATGACCCATGGGCAGCGCTATGCGGGCGGCGTGCTGCGCAGCGTGCACCGTTACGCGTCCGACGGCATGGTGCTGGGCATGCTGCTGCATCTCGCGCGCCACTTCGTGTTCGACCACCATCGCGGCTTCCGCTGGTTTTCCTGGATCAGCGGACTTGCGCTGCTGTGGATGGCGTATGCCTCCGGGATCAATGGATACATGCTGCCGTGGGACCGCCTCGCGCAGTTCGTGGTCACCGCCACCGCCGAATGGTTCGATGCGCTGCCGATGTTCAGCGGTTCGCTGGCACGCAACTTTCTCTACGATGCAAGCGTCAGCGATCGCTTGTTTTCGCTGCTCTCGTTCGTGCACATCGGCCTGCCGCTCGCGCTGCTCGCGGTGCTGTGGGTGCACACGCAGCGCGTGCCGCGCGCCACCACCCATCCGCCGCGCCAGCTCATGGCGGGAGTTCTGCTGATGCTGGTGGTGCTGTCGCTCTTCAAGCCGGCGCTCAGCCAGCCGCCGGCCGAGCTGGCCACGCTTGCGCCGGCCATCGAATTCGACTGGTTCTATCTTCCCGCCTACGCGCTGCTCTACAAATGGGATGCGGCCAGGGTGTGGATGCTGGTGGGAGGCGCGACCTTCGTGTTCGCGTTGCTGCCGTGGCTGCCGCCGCGGCGTCGCGGTTCCGGGTTCAGCATCGCCATCCACCCCGACGAACGCATCGTCTTCGCGCGCAGTGGCGAGACCCTGCTCGAAGCCGGATTGCGCGAAGGGCTGCCCATGCCGTTCGAATGCCGCAACGGCGGCTGCGGCGAATGCAAGGGAACCGTGCTCTACGGGGAAGTGAAGCTCGGCATGCACCAGGAATCCGCCTTGAGCGCGGCGGAGCGCGCGCAGGGCAAGACGCTGTTCTGCTGCGCCGAGGCGCTCTGCGACCTCGAAATCGAATACGTCCCGCAGCCCGGCATGCATGCCGCACCGGTGAAGCAGCACGTCGCGCGCGTGGAGAAAATGCAGCGCCTCTCGCACGACGTCATGCTGCTGCGGTTGCGCAGCGCCGGCGCGCAGACGCACTTTCACGCCGGACAGTACATCAACATTCTTCTCGACAATGGCGAAAAGCGCAGTTTTTCCTTCGCCAGCGCCCCGCATGCCGCGGACGGTATCGAATTGCAGGTGCGGCTGATTCCCGGCGGACGCTTCACCACGCAGGTTTTCACTGCCATGAAAGAGGGTGACGCACTGCACTTCGAAGGTCCGCTCGGCGCGTTTTATCTGCGCGAGGATAGCGTCAAGCCGATCATTTTCGTCGCCGGATCGACCGGATTCGCGCCCGTGAAAAGCATGCTCGAACACGCCTTTCACACCGGACTGAAGAGGCGCATGATTCTCTACTGGGGCGTGCGCAGCCGGCGCGATCTGTATCACGACGATCTCGCGCGCAAGTGGGCGCTCGAACACGACAACTTCAGCTACATTCCGGTGCTCTCCGAGCCGCGCTCCGAGGATCGCTGGCAGGGGCGAACCGGGCTCGTGCATGAAGCGATACTCGCCGACCACCCCGATCTGTCAGCGCACCAGATCTACGCCTGCGGCTCGGTGCAGATGGTCGAGGCCATCCAGCCGGCTTTTGCCGCGCACGGCATGGGGCCGGACGATTGCTTCTCCGATGCCTTTCATCTCGCGCCGCAGCGCGCGTTGAGCGGTGTAAGTTCGGAGATGGTCAAACTGGGAGGTAGCGGCCATGCCTAGCGCGATTCGTTATCTGTTGCAGGCGCTCGCCTACGCCGCGTTCGCCGCCTTTATCGGTTATTTTTCCACCGCGCCTGCGTACCGCCAGCTCGACGACAATCAGGCGTTGTTGAAGCTGTCGTTTTCGCATGGCGCCCAGCTCAAGGAAAAATGCCGCGAGCGCGGCCCAGCCGAGCTCGCCAAGCTCGCGCCCAACATGCGCGCCAGGTTCGATTGCCCGCGCGAACGTTCGCTGCTCATCGTCGAAATAGATATGGACGGCAAGCCGCTGTATCGCATCGAGGCGCCACCCTCCGGTTTGCGCCACGACGGCCCATCCATCGTCTATCGCCGCCTGGCGGTGACCGCAGGCAAACATCATTTCCGCGCGCGTCTTGCCGATGGTCCCGATGGCGTATTGGGGTATGAGCGCGAAGCAAACGTCGAGCTCGCTCCCGGGCGCGTGCTGATCGTGGACTTCGTGCCGCAGCAGGGTGGGTTCGTTTTCACGGGGGGGTGATGGCTGCCGCCACGGTCCCGCTGCGCGCGCTGCGCGATCTCGATTCGAAACTCGGCAGCGTATTCGATGCCGCTTTCCCGTCATCGGCCAATCCGTGGCGTCATCTCGGCGCGCTCGCGTTCCTGTGTTTCGTCGTGACCATAGCGAGCGGCATCATCGCGTTTGTGTTTTACGATACCAGCGTCGCCGGGGCGTACCGTTCCGCGGTCAGTCTGTCCGACGATCCGGCCCTGCTGGGAAGGCTGCTGCGCGGCATGCATCGCTACCCCGCGGACGCGTTCATGCTGCTCACTGTGCTGCACCTCGCGCGCGAAATGGTGCGCGGTCATTTTCTGGGTGCACGCTGGTTCTCGTGGCTCACGGGTGTGCCGCTCATACTGTTGCTGTGGGCGTGCGGCATCACCGGTCTGTGGCTGCTGTGGGACGAGCGCGCGCTGTACAGCGTAACCGCAACGGCGGAATGGTTTCAGTCTCTGCCGCTGCTCGCCGAACCTTTGGCGCGCAACTTCCTGGGGGCGGAAGCGGTCAACGACCGTTTTTTTTCGCTGGTGATGTTTCTGCACATCGGCGTGCCGTTATTCCTGCTCGCCGCAACATGGGTGCATGTGCAGCGCCTGGCGCAGGCGCGCATCTGGCCGCCGCCATTGCTGACCTGCGGCAGCCTGGCCATGTTCGCGCTGCTGTCGCTCATCGCCCCCGTGCAAAGTCTGCATGAAGCCGCAACCACCCGGACACCGCCGCGCATCGCGCTCGACTGGTTTTATCTTTTTCCGCACCCGGTCGCCGACGCGCTTTCCTCGGCAGGCGCGTGGCTGCTGGTGGCGGGCGTGCTGCTGTTTCTTTCCCTGCTGCCGCTGTGGACGAAACTGCCGTGGCGTGCGCCGCTTCCCGCCGTGGCGCAGGTCGATCCCGTCAACTGCAGCGGCTGTGTGCGCTGCGTCGCGGATTGCCCATTCGCAGCCATCGTCATGGTGCCGCGCACGGGCACAGGCAAGCACGCGCTGCAGGCGCAGGTCATTGCCGATCAGTGCGTGGCATGCGGCATTTGCGCCGGCGCGTGTCCGTCGTCCACGCCCTTCCGCACCGCAGGCGAACTGGTATCGGGGATCGAGCTTCCCGATCTGCCCATCGCCGCGCTGCGCGCCGATCTGGAAAAGCGTGTTGCCGCTTTGCCGGGCAGTAACAAAATACTGGTGTTCACCTGCGCGCAGGCAACCGGCGGCGCCGGTCTGGCAGACGCCGGCGCCGCCGTCATCCCGCTCGCGTGCGCGGCGATGCTGCCGCCGTCGTTCATCGAATATGCCCTGCATGCCGGCGCGGGCGGTGTGGTCATTGCCGGGTGTCGCGAGGGCGACTGCGAATTCCGTCTCGGCGATCAACTTGTCATGGAGCGTTTCAGCGGCCTGCGCGAACCGAGGCTGCGCCGCGCCGTGCCGCGCACGCAGCTTGCCGTGGTATGGGCAGGCGAGGATCGCGCGCGCATCCGCGAGACCATTCTCGCGTTGCGTGCGACAATGTTGCGCGATACGAATAGTGGGACTCTATTGAGAATTACATAAACACGTGACAATTGCGCGGTGCCGACTCCCCCTCACCCCGACCCTCTCCCCCGTTTCGGGGGCGAGGGAGCAAACCCCCTTGTATGCTTCGTTTTGTAGTGAGTGGTGTAGTTTTCGGGAGGGGCTGCACAGC